>Ga0181349_1000359_pt1 | contig 19483 bp, 3 predicted proteins | sample Su13VDMM110SD_FD_130106 | JGI IMG/M metagenome (GOLD analysis project Ga0181349, IMG submission 130106) | Freshwater viral communities from Lake Michigan, USA - Su13.VD.MM110.S.D | ecosystem: Environmental > Aquatic > Freshwater > Lake | place: USA: Michigan | collected 2013-07-16 | reverse complement strand
GGAAGAATCTACCTGAACCAGCCACAATGTTGCCGCTGGCAGTGATAGTTCCTGTGGCAGTAACGCCGCCGCTGGTGATAATGTTACCACCAGTGATGTTGCCTGTGGCGTTGACTGCACCACCAGCACTCAATTGTCCTGATGTAAGAACGTTACCACCGGTAATGTTGCCTGCTGCGGTCACAATGCCGTTGGTTGCAATGTTGGCACCTGTAACGTTGCCACCTGCTGTTATCAAGCCTACAGCACTGATTGCTGCTGCTGAATTTATGTTGCCACCAATCACGTTGCCAGCTGCTGTCAACAAACCTGTTGTACTAATATTACCACCAGTGATGTTGCCTGTAGCACTAGCAAAACCAGCAGTAATGATGTTGGCTCCTGTGACGTTGGCTGTAGCAGTAACATAACCAGTGACGTTAGCCCCTGTACCAGTCACAATTACTACTGCGGCATTACCACTTGCACCCAAACGCAAGTTGCCTTGGTTAAAAATGTTGCCAGCAAACCCAGCGTCAGAAATACCTTTGTTGAGGTTTAGGCCAGGATAAATTCTAGGGAATGTTGTGCTGGTTGGCGCACTTGGCACAAACTCAGCTGTATCGCTTACAATTGCTGTGCGAACACCCGCAACATACAAACTGGTAACATCAATGTCAGGGCCGCCACCTGAGTTGGGAATGGCTTCAGGAACAGCACCGGCTGTGCCAGTTGCGCTGGTAAATGCAGGTCCTACCACAATAAAGCTGCTTCCAGTCCAAACTTTTAATTGTTGGTTTACTGTGTCGTACCATAGGTCACCTGTGACGTTTGCACTTGGTGCGCTGGCACTGGCAGTGGCTGCACTGATAGTTTTCCAACCTGTGGACGGATTACCGTTGTAGTTTACTTTCAGCAAGTTAGCGGATTTGTCCCACCACAACTGTCCAATCAGAGGCGCTGAAGGTGATGTAGTACTTGCCGAATTCTCCAACAAGTGGATGAAGTTTTCGTCAAGAAACTCGCCGTATCCAGCGTAATTCTTACCTACCAGTATCATGCTACTTGAGGTGTTGACGGTGCCGTCTGCAATGGTTGCAAAAGTGGTTCCGTCAGTAAGATTAATTACATAAGCCATGTCAGTTACCTGTTCCTAATATTGTCATATTTATACAGCATTGATGTTGCTCAATGTCTGGATTCGAAGAGTATAGTCAATTTGAATTTGACGGTTCAAGCTCTTTTGTACTGGGTGAAAAATCACGTGAGTGATCAATCGCAAATTGTCTGCACTTCCGTTCCAGGACTTGAGCCCCAGTTCATCAAACACAAATTCCCCGTTGAAGTTTGTGCTGTTGTCAAATGCCTGTTGTTCTGGTGGCTCGCCATAGTCCAGCAAGCATGTTACCAATATATCTGTGTACACTGTGCCTGACGTGTGAATCACAGTCATTTTGTTGTTTTCGGGATCGGTATCAGCAGCTGAATTATCGTTGACCACTTTTGCATATGTTTGATTGTACAAGTCAGCATTTTGTCCAGTGGTGTTTGGGGGCAAATATGTGATAACGCCAGTGGGATCTACACTGCTGCCACCGTTGCCAAATGCCATTTCGTAGATGTATCCTGTGTTGCGATCAGCCAGCGTTTGAGCCATTGCAATACTGATGTTTTCGTAGTGAATAGCGTTGTGATTGTTGTAGAATATTTCGCCGCTGTTGGGGTCAGATATTTTTACATGCCCGGTAATTTTGGCCAATCCAGATGTGATCATGCTCGTCCCTCCACCAAGGTTTTTTGTGTAGCAGGATCAAAAATCCTAAAATGTGCTTGCACCGAAATGGTCCCTTGTTCATTGGGACGCTTGGGCTTTTGCTGCTGAGTTGTTGCAGCAGGTTTGTTTTGTACAGTATTTGACATGGTCTGTTATTTATCCGTGTTAAATGCCTCGAAAGAACCTTGCTGCACGAGTGTCAGTTTCTTGCAGAGCAATACCATCGCTTGGTGTGTTAGTCCCTGGACGATACCAACTCTTGCCCCGACGTACCAAAATTGTTATGTCGTTGCCGGCTGCTGGTGCTGCAAGCGGTGGAATCACTTCATCGTTGACCACAAACTCCACTGCTACAGGACTAAACAATGCTTCAGTCCAGCGATATTGCGTGGTTTGTTGCACTGCTGTACCTGTGCCCGTGCCTGTTGCGGCCACAGTGATCTTGTCATTAACACCATAAGTGATACCAACTGTGCCAGCTATGTTGTTCCAGTTTGTTGTGCCCAAGAACGATATGTTGTAAGATATGCCAAGTTCAAGATCCGCAGTAAGTATGTCCACGTAAGGCAGTTGTTTTACTCCTCCTACATACACTTCTACAGCACGAATATCAACTGAACTAGACTCATCTGGGTTGTTAATATCAATGTCTGAATAGAACACTGTGGTAGATCCGTCTCCAATTGTGGAACTCTTGTCAATATAGTCTTGATATTCTTCAAACATCAAGTTACCACGACCAATGTCATATACTTCTGTGCCCACATTGTGTGATGTTGCTGCTGTACCGCCCGTTCCGCGCATCAAGCCTGAAATAGTGTGCAATGCAGTGTTTCGTTCGCGATACATGATACGTTCACCGTTGATAGTACACACACCAAAAATACCGTCAGGCAAGTTTGGTTGTGTGAGCGCATTAGCATCACGCACATACACAATGTCTGCTGTGGCTGACAAGTTTTGTACTAGGGTAGTTGTGGTCGACGAAGTGATGCGATATGTTGCTTGCACCCCACGCATGTCTTGGAATATACGGAAAGCAATAGCTTCGGGCACAATACTTTCTGTGAATTCAGTTACTACAACAATATCAGAATTGTCCATTGCACCTGATGCCAAGATCAATATGTCTCCGTCAACAATAAAATCTTTGCCGTCAAACAATCGACGACCGTTTAATGTAACCCACAAGCGATTGGCTTGAATTCCAGATCGTTGCAGGTCAAGATTGTTGTTAGGGATAGTAATACCCACAGAATAGTCAAAAGATCCTGGATCGTCGTTGACTATTCCAGCATCAAATGCAGTACTGTCATAAGGTTCAGTGATTACCACACCTTCGTCTTCTGGTCCTTGGAACACCAAGGTAAGAATGTTTTGTTGTGCAGTGTCGTTCCAGGTAGTAACACTGATAATGTCTCCCAATGGGGGTGCGTTGACCAACTGCAACGTATTGCCAGATACCAAGTAAGCTGCCACTGTGCTGACAGTGATCAGTATTACTGATGCCTCTGCTGGAGGTTGTGCAAACAGCACCTGGCGACCAGGGGTATTGCTACCGTCCCAGTTGGTCACACTGTATGTTCCAACTACGTCACCAATGCTTTGCACCTGCAGAACGTTGTCAACATAAACATCAATGTCAGTTTCGGCGTTGATAATGCTCTGCTGGTATCCGCCACGTTGTGGTAAACCAAAGCTGAGAGTTGTGCCATCGCTAATCCATTCAATGCCTTCGTAGGGACGAAGTCTCTGGCCAGCCACTTCCACAATCATGTTGGGAATGTTGGTTCCCGCCACGCTGTTGGTCAGTGTAACTGTCTTGGTAGAGTTGATTGAACTGGTCACCAAGATGTTTTGCGTCTGCGGTGTACTCCACGAGTACTGAATTGGGCTAGTCTCGCCCAGTACTGTCAGTGCTAATGCATCAGTAGTAGTGTATGCTTGTTCCAACAATATTTTGCTTTGCGTAGCAGGGACAAAATTCAACCAGTAGTCTGTGTTAGTGATAGCAATACCAGCAGGTACTGTTTGTACAGCACGGTAGTACATGGTAGGGCTGGTAGTTTGTACCACATCCAATCGATTGTATGCCTGCAACTGATTCCACACGGTAGCTGGATAGTATGCTTCCCAATCAACTACCTGAGTGTTTACACCATTTACAAACAACACTGGATCATAAATTTCGTTGACGTTGACTGGTACAATCACAAAATCATCAACGTTGTTGCCAATGTAGTTTTGTCTGTACAACTGACTGCCGCCGCCTAGTTCGTATACCGTTATGTTCACTAGATCTGCTGCGTCCACACGATTTAGAATTGTAACTGTGCGGTTGACCCAGTTTGCAGTGTAGTCAACTCCAGACACAAGATCAATACCGGTAGTGGCGTTGGATACCACAATGGACACAGGATTTTCTACTAGTCCATCCCAGTTCAGTACAGGTTGATCATCATCAAATATGTAGCGACGACTTACTAACTGAAATCCATGACCGTCATTGCCAGCAACGTTGTCTTCCAAACTCCAGTCTGAACCAGGACGAGTATACACACGAATATCAACTGTGTCATATTCTGCACCGTTGACCAGTTCTTCTGGTGCGTGTCCTTCGTATGGTCCAATAAACTCGCCACCGTCAACATTGATGTCAGAGAACCTTGTGCCAAGATAAATGTCTTGGAAACTGCTGGAATACACAGCATCTAGATCTGTATTGGATGTAAACTGTCGACCAAACACTTGCACACCTGGGTAGTCAATACCGTCAATCAGCAATGGCAGATCCAAGCCGGGTTCGTTGACTCCAGCCACATAGTAACCTGAAGTACGATCAACTCCTGACAAATTAGCAGCAGGAACACGAGTCCATTGATCAAATTCAAATGTTGCACTAGATACTGCTGTGGAGTCTGGACTTGCAGCTCTCCATACTTGATCGTCATATCGCACAAGCGTACCATCTTCGTAATAGCCGCTGGGTTGCCATTCAACAATTGATGACTGATATTGATATCGGTCATACTTGATCACTGTCTTGAAGCTTCGAACTAAGTCGTTGCCCATCACAGCGTAGGCTTGCGCTCCTGTGCCGTTGCCGCCATCAAACACAATAGTTGGTGTTGCACGGTATCCTGATCCAGAAGTGATCACACTAATGAACGCAATCTCACCCAATGAGTTCAAAAACGCCTGTGCTGTAGCAGGTACCGCAGCATCACCAACTATGGTCACTGTAGGAACATCAGTAAAGCCTGATCCAGGGTTCACAAGAGTAATGCTGTCCAGCGTCAACAAATAGTTAGCAATCCACTGGCTATATGGCCATGCTTGCCAGACTAAAGAATTGGCTTCTGCGTCACTAAGGGTGTTGTCTACTTCAGCTGTGCCAGCATCATATGGCAGCAAGATTGGGCTGATATATTGAGGCACAGTCAAGCTGGTATCGTAGTATGCAGGCACATCAAAGTCTGTTAAACTGCCAAAGTACTGATCTTGACCGTTGTACAACAGGTTGAACTCACGAATTTGCACGTGATATGGTTTGACTTCTTGAATATAGTCCAGAACAAATTCCTGATTGTCTTGGCGGAAATTCTGGAACGGTGCTAGTTCACGAATTCTATGATCTACATCAATCAAAGATGTCTTAACAAGCCATTCAGGTGCTGCAAATTCACTCAGCACATAGTTGAACATCAGTACTAGACTGCGGTTTCGTTCCAGCAACAAGTCATCAACAAACAGTTCTTCGTTGATGGCCTGAATGATTTTGCGAGTTTCAATCACTGGCTCTTGATCAAAGTATTGAGCATCAAACACTTCAACGTCAAATCCAAAACGTCCCAGTGCATAATCGTATATCTGCGCACTTATCTCAATGGTACCATCCTGCAAGGCCACACGCTGCCATGCAATGTCAGTGCGTAGGTAAATTTCAAACTTGCCTTGTGCGTTGGCAGTGACCAGCACACTTGATCCCACTGGTAGATTCAGTGTTTCTAGAGTACTGAAGTTTGGTACTTCGGCTACAACTTTGGTGCTGGGGTTGTATCCTAGCAGATACCAATTGATATAGTTCCAGTAACGCTTGGTATCGTAGTTTTGCACACGAACCAGTACTAATTCTTTAATGCCCAACAATGGACCTTGTGACAACTGCACTTCGTAAATGGTCCACAAACCGTTGTTGCTGCTGTCGCTAGTGACTAGATACTTGTAGCCCAATGGCACTGCATTAATGTTTTGGAAGCTGAGAATTTCCAAGTTGGCCACTTGCAGGTTCCAGTTCACTGTGGCACCAGTTTGAGCTGGTGGCAACGGCTCGCTGGAATTCAACAATGCAAAGCTGCGATTTTCCACAATTGGGAAACGAGCCAGCACAGTATTGGCACGAACAATGTAGTTCTTCAGTGCTTCAAAGCGATCTACAAACATCGACTGTCGTGGGCGGAACTGCACACCAAATCGTTCTGCTGCATTCAAGTTGGGATCTGGTACCAGGTTACCAAATGTGTCTACTCCGCAGAAGCTGTCTTGTAGTTTACGATATAGACCGTCACTCAAGAATCCGTCTTCTTTGTCTTGTGCAATCAGCTCATATTCCACGTGAACGTTGTCGTTAGTGAATTCGCGATCAAACTCAATGCTGAGAATTGTGTCTTCTGCTTCAATTACTGTGCCTGCATTGTATATGGCCACTGTGCTGGCATTGATTGCTGCTATGTAGGGAATGCCACTAGCTTTGGGATTTTCAATATAACGGGCCACAGTTTCAGCACTGAGTGTTTTGCCACGGTTGGTGGCCACAGTGGTGATACCACGCACCCAGAAGTAGTAGTAGGTGTTGAATGTGCCATCATTACTGAGGCTGCTGTTGACCGAATATGAGAACACGTTCAGCGGTGTTCCTGGACCTGTATAGCTGGCTGGTGGCTCAGTAGATTCAATCCACTGGTACACGTCTACATTACTGCCTGGAAACACTTGTCCCCAACGACGACTTGCGTAAACAATACTGTCTTGGTTGGGATCAACAAATCTCACTGTGCTGATATCCCACCAAATTTCTCCCACACGACTTGAGGTCCATGTGTTGCCTTGATTGTTGACTGGTCCTGAATTGTATGCTGCTGGATCAACTGCACCAATGTAATTGATGTTTTGTTTGGCTGCTCCAAGGATCTTGCCTTGTAGTGGATCAAAGAAGTCAAAGAATTCTGTACGAGCACTGGTGATTCTGTCGTATGCAAACACGCTGTTGAGCAAGCGCACATCTACCACAGGTTGTTGTTCACGTATCACAGTCCAAGCTGGTGTACGATCAGGATTTTCAAACACAAACACACGCCCGCGGTTGGCAGCACTGCTGTCACCAAAATCGTTGCCTGGAGCACCTACCATGAGCACACCATCAGTGTAGTTCACTGCAATGCCGTAGTTGTCGTAAGTGCCAGCGCCGTTGTCTGCAATTTGTAGACCAAACACAAACTTGCCAGGATTCAATGTAGAATCACCTGCGCTAGGCAAGTAATCGTAAGTGTATACTACACCACTCTGCACAATGGTACTGAAGAAAATAGTACTGTTGCCGTCAAAGTCAGTTTCACCTTCATCAAACTCTGTTACAATGTATTGTGTGCCACCTGGTGCGCCAACCACAAGGTTGTCAGCAGTGTCGTCTATGTTGACACTGGCGCCAAATGCAGCAAACTCCACAGGATAAGGACTGTAGATGCTTTGTGTGAACACAAAAGTGTTGAATCCCAAAGCACTAAACACTGTACTTCCTGTTGATGAGCCCGGTGCTACTTGCAGTTTGTTGCCAGGGGCTGCTGAATCAGTATTCTTGACTGAGATAGTCAAAAAGCCTGTAGCACTAACAGATGCTGTTACGTTTGGTACTCCGCCTAGTGTTACTAGATTATTAATAGCATCGGCTAGACCAACTACAGTGTTGTTTGGTGCGTTGGGTACTGCAACATCTATGTTGTTCACACGCAGGGTCTGTCCAGCAGTTAGTACAGGATTGGCCACTGTGGCAGTAATGGTACCGTACACTCTGCTTTGGTTCACACTGCGTTGTACGCTACCTGCTTTCCATTCTTGTGTGCTGTCCTGTGGTGCGCCAATATACAAGCTGCAATTAAAGCTGCAAATGTCAAGAGCTTGTCCAAAATTAGTGAACTCCATTGAATTATCAACTATTGCATTAGATGCATTCACTGTTTGTTGTTTGACTTGTTGCGTCAATACAAATTGATTGGTTTCAATCTCAATCACGTCACCAACTTGCAACGGATCTTGTATGGTAATGTCATTGCCAGACACAGTAAATGTGTTGTTTGCGTTTATGGTGCTGTCAACTTGATTGGTCAAGAACTGGTTGTTTACAATTACACTTACAGGAGCAGTCACTGCGCCCAGCACAGTAAACATCACAGACGAAGTTTCTGTGCCGTAAATGAATCGTTGTACGTTGCGGTCAAACACATACACACTACCTGCTTCCACTTTGCCATCAACTGTCTGATCAGCACAACCAATCAAGACTTGACGCCCGTCGGTTGTGGTAGACACGCTGTGACCAAATCTTGCATCTGCTGCAAGTCCGCCTACGGTGAGAGTGTCAACATACACAAAATGCTTGTCAGCACGAACAATGATAGTAACTCCGCCTGCAGGAGCATTGATCCAGGTCAAGAGACCAGTCCCGTTGTTGTAGGTGTAGTCAATGTTGGGACGCAACAACACATCGTTGGCCAGCACCGAGAATGAGTCAATGTTGTTTACTGTGAACAAAGACGTAGCAAGTTGCTGTGTTCCGCTGTTGGTTATTGTCAGCAAAGTTTTGCGACTGATATCTACTACTTCTCCCACAGGCGGGGGTGTTGTAAACACCACTTCAGAGAATCCGTTTATAACATAGTCCACACCCAGAGTCTGAGTGTTGCTGTTGACACTGACTTCCAACTGAAGATTGTTGTCAATTTGTATAGTATTGGCAATTTGATAAGTGGTAGTAACACCGTTGCCCCGCGTTCTAATGAATTGATTTTGCACATCTACAAGAGCATATGCATGAACTTTGTTCACCCCTGGTGAGCCAATATACATCCAGTGTTCGTCTGTGCTGACTGCAACGCTGTATCCAAATTCCCCAGGCAAAATACGATCGCCACTAACAGGAGGAGTCAACAATTGCCATTGTGCATATGGGTTTATGCCTGGTTGGCCTAGGGCAGGATCACGATAGATCACTGCTGCATATCCAACATCTGCTTCGCTAGCAGGACCTAAACTCAAGCTAGCGCCTGCGCCTGCCCAGGTCTGATTACCAAAGTCCACAGCATTACCGTATCCGCGAACTCCTGTTGCGCCCAACACAAGAATAGCATCACCGCTGTCTGTAGGACTTACTGGTTGATAACTACCAGAGAAGTTCTTGACATAGGTATAGATACCGCCCGTTGCTGTACCACTTGCAAATCCATAGCGTGGACTACCAACCAGTGCAGCCAAGCGGGTCCGAGCCTGTGCAATACTTTGACCATATTGTTCTGTGGCATCCAGCAACTCAGGTGCTAATTCTACAACATCTGAGAACTGATTTTGTTTTTCCAGCACGGCCCACTGGCCGTTGCCAGCGTTGTCAACCCATACCTTATTTCCAGTTTGAATTTCATTTGCATATGGCAGATTCAAAATATCACTAGGTTGACTTACTCGTTGTGTTTGCAACGTAAATCCAATGCCTGTACCATTGATTTGATTTTGTGTGCCAATAAAGGTGTATGCAATGGTCACGGTATTGACACCAGTGACTTCTAGTACTTCATACACTCCGTCAATTTCAACATCAAAAAACTTGATAATCAATTTGTCGCCTACTGCAAGACCATGTGGCTGAGTAAAATTACAGATACTAGTGCCGTCAAGATTGTCGCACACATGATCAATATAACCAGGAACTTGTACACAACGATAGATATTCCAGTCGTAGTTGTTGACTTTGGCAGCCCATACTGTTGCCCCAACTGACACTGCGTCAAGATTAGCTTGTATAGACGACAAGTCGTTTAGGCTGAATATAGTAATGTCCGCATCGTCCAAATTCACATAACCAGCCGTGGGCAGGGCAGTGTCTGTGACTGTGGCTGTAGTGGTGGGCAAAAAGTTAGGCGACGTTAGTTTGTAGCTTTGTCGCCACACGTTGCTCAACAACACTGTCTGGTCAGCTTGGCTTGACTGCTGTGGCAAAATCACTTGTACCATGCTTGGATTAGAATTCAACAGTGCGCGATTTAGGCGCAATTCAACAAAGCTGCGGTTGGCATTGGCTCCATATACAGCACGTTGAACTGCCCAGTTTTCAAAGATCTTGTAGTCTGCTGATTCTTTTCCAAGATTGGCCTGGCTCAGTAATTCTGCTGACAGAATAGTACCTTTGGTTTTCAAGAACTGCTGGTACACGTTGACTTGACTGACATCATCTAGATTCAGGGCCGACATGTACTGGCGTTGACGAAAGCCAATCAGGCCGTAGCTCAACAGGTCGTTGTCTAGCTCTAGGTTTGCAGTGTTCAAGCTGTAGCTGTTGGCCAGCTGATCAGCTTTGTTGGCAATGTTGGGCAACAAACCCAGTTCTAGTTGTTCATAGTCACTCTTGAACCACTGATCAAACTTGAACTCAGTGCTGGGATCTACAATTGTGGCTGCACTCCAATACTGGTCTTTGTATTTGACAATTTCACCTTTGCTGTACTTCTTGAGTCCGGTCCATTCCTGCACATTGTCTTGGTTGAGAATAAAGCCCTGTGCATCAACTGTGCCGTTCCACTCAGTAGAAGTCACAGCAACCAAGTTCAATCGACTCTGACGAGCTCCCGTGATAGGTTCATAAATCAGGTCTCCAAACACACTGCGGTTGTTGAGCACAATCATGTGTTCAAAGTTTGTGAATCTAAGATCTGCAAAACTCAACGCTTCAGCAGTGAGTGGTTGCAGAGTCAAGGTATTGTCCAAGCGAACAATATTTAGATTCTTGGTTGGTAATTCACGCTTGTTCTGATTCAACAGCACATTTTCTGATGTCTGTGTGACCACACTGTCAACTACACTCTGCGGTTTAGTAATAGTCAGACCACTAGCCAAAGGGTTTAGGTTGATCAGACTGTTGACTTCCCATCCTTGCTGACTCCAATACAAGAACTCTTGTACCATTTGTGACCAATCCAACTCAAAACCATTAGCACGATCAGTAAATGTTAGGCCTTGTTTTTCCAACACATTACCATAACTCAGTAAAAAGTCGCACACGCTGGTTTGATTGGTAAACACATAGCCATATGGGACCTTGACCACAGTATCTGTGTAAACAGTGGGCACTTGTACTGTGATGTTGCCCGCAGTATATGATTTGAGACGTCCAATACCTTGACTCACTGTGATATTAAAGAACGGCTGTGTGGTACTATAACCGTACACTGCGTAACCGCCTTCTACAATCTGCACAATCACACTGCTGTAGATCACTCGATCAAACGGCTGATTCTTGTACAGCAACAAGTCGTAGCTTTCATCAGGGATCAGCAGGGTTGAGTTCAAGGAGTTAGGGCTGGACTTTTCAGTGTACATCTTGATGTACTGTTTGTCTGAAAAGCTGGCCATTCTGTAGCACAGTCTTACATCCAGGCTACCTAGATCTGCTTCAAGTTCCGCAGTACTGTTGGTACCAGATTGACGATTGTAGTCCACAATCCAGTTGATATAGCTGGCTTTGCTGACTCCATCTCCGTAGACTGTGATGTCATTGGCATCTAGTCTGTAACGATCTTGATACAGATATTGATCAAATTCCTCGTTGTATTGATACAAATCACGATCAGCAAACAGGCTGTAGAATTTAGCTGGGCGTGTTAGTGCCAGCACTCGCATGACTGCAAATGGGTATGCACTGGAATTCCACCATGATGCTTCTACAGGGCCGCCGTCTCCTGCGGCCCATGACTTCTGAAAACTAGTTTCGTCATATCCGCCTACTACACTAGCAAACGGACTTAACAAGTTGCCTTCGCTGTTTACAGGAATCACAGTGGTTAATTCTGGACGAACATATGCCGGCAACACATAAGCACCGTCAGGATCGGCCACACGACCTGCCTCAAGGTCGTCCCACAATACCAAGTTGTCGCTGGTGTATGGTCCTGGACCATACACAGTGTTCCACCAGGTGGGCTTGATTGAGAAGCCCAGCATTTCCCAAGGGGTCAACGCAGGATTTTCTGTGTCGTAGAAATAACGGTTGATGCCGCGCCAAGCCCCCAACAGGTTAGTGTTGTCAGGGCGGTTAAAGCTCAGTTTGTTCTGGCTGCTACTGTAGTTCCAAGAAAACTGGTTTGTAGACAAAAAGTTTTGCGAAGTATAGTCCAGTTTGTTCCAGCCCACATAACTCAAAAAGTCTGTGCTCAACAAGTCGTTGATGTCTGAATAAGAATATCCAGTTTCACGGAAATTGCCGGGTAACACATCTGTGATCAACAAAGGTACAGGATTTCCGTCCAGTTTCAAGTTGTTGTAGATACGAGTTTCAAATTCCAACAGCACTTGATCTCTAATGTCTTCAAACGCAGGAGTCTGACTGCCGTCATGGCCTACTATGACCACTGCTGTACCTGTTGTGGTTTGTGTTATTGCAATTTCAGGACGATACGCTGGATACAGTCCCAACTTTGTGGGAGTGTTGGGTACAAAATTACCATAGGTCTCAGGATACTCTTGAATGGATACTATGTCACCTACGGCCAATGGTACGGTGATTGTGATACGAGGACCATCTGTGGCCACCACATAATCAAATCCACGTGTGAGCAATTGTTGATTTTTGTACACCAGCAAGCCAAGATAGTTAGCTGATGTATAATTGTACACTTGCACAGTGTCAAACACGTTGGTAGTGATCAAACCCACTGTATAGGAATTTTCAATGAACACTGAACCGGTGGGTAACATGTCACTCCAGTAAAACGGATTGATTTCAATCCGTCCAGCAGTGAGATTCTCCATGGCCTGTGTCAACAATTGCCCTGGCGTTTCAAATCCAATAGTGAGTCTAGTAACTTCTTCCAACATCAAGTTCTTGAACTTTTGATACTCTCTGGAGTTGTATTGTAGACTAGCAAAAATGTTGTAGTCTTGCGAACGATTAAAATAGCCAGCCAGCACCAAGGGTGCGCTTTGTTGTAAAATTACCTGGCCGTACGTTCCAATATAGCCAAGATCTCGTGTGTTGTTGGCACCGTTGATTGGACCACGTAGTGTGGTTAAATTTTCGCAGATTGACTCGTAGTGTGTGCGAACAGTGCCCAGTGTAAATGTGTCGCTGTTGCCGTTGATGGGATTCTTTTCCAGGTTGATGGGTACTTGATAAAAAGCCACCTGACTGATTTGATCACTCAACACCAACACTTCCACAATGTCCCCAATTGCATATGTGTTGTCTAGTGCAATTGTGGTTGAATTAGCTGTGGTTGCAACTGTGTAGGATCCTGGGTCACGGAAAACTGACCCCACATATACTTGCACAGCAGGAATATTAGCGTCTGTAGACTGTGCCAATACATCCAGCTTTAGCAGTTCGCCAGTATAGGTAAATTTGAACTGTTGTCGAATTTGTGTGTCTGTGGCCGCAGTGTTCCATCCAATTTGTCGTTGGAACAATGTTCTTGTGTCATACTCTCTCACAAAACCGTTGCTGATAGATTCAGTAGCACTGACATTGTCTCGCACATACAAGAAAGTATCTTTGTAGAGATTGTTTTCAAAAACAATGTCTCCTACGTTGTTGAGGTTCAAGTACTGCAAAGGAAATTGCAACACAGGGTCCAACACACCAGTGTCTCCCACAGCATAGCTAAACAACTTGCTGCCAGCAAATGTAGTTGACGGATATTTCACAAGGTTGGCAAAACTCACGCCAGCAGCATCATAAATGTCAAATAGTGGAGCCTGTTGAACACCAGTTTTAAGTTGAGCAGGAATCCAAGCAACACCGTCATACCAGAATGACACACCTTTGAGTTCAGTTCCGTCTAGACATACAGTGCTTTGATCAACTAGTACTTCGCCGTCAGAGGCCAAAGTCAGGTGAATAATTGGTTGCGTAATTAGGGGCGGAACTGAGTCAGGAATGATAAAATTCACTTCCCAGATCTTGTTTCTCACGTTGGCGTCAAGATCTGCGGCAAAAATAACTCGTTGTGGAGGATTAGTTTGTTCAAATGTAAACCCACCAACTGAATAACCAGTACTGCCTTCAATGTTGCTGAATGCGTCTGTTTCTTCAAAGTCAATGATGCTGACTGGTTGCTTGCCTTCAGTGCCCATGTTGAACATGCGAATGCCGCCGCGGAATTCAATCACAGGGCGCTTGGCACGGAATGCATTGTCAATCACTACTTCTGTGTTGTTGTAGGCAGCAGTGGCATTGAGCACATCAATATGGAACCAACGATTGCTACGACTCCAGGCATTGAGATCCAGTGCAGCACGATCAATGGTCAAGTAGTCCAGTTCCCCGGGTTCGGTGGCTTCTGTACTGTCGTCACCATCAACTACATAGGTTTCAGGAGTTATGAAGTTGATTACTGGCAACAATTCTATAGCTGCTCCCACACCACTGATGTAATACTCTTGATCAATGTAGCTAGCAGGTTCTACTTGACCACGGAATACCACTTTGAGGCCATTGGTAAATGTCACACCATTGGGGCTAGTGTACGATGTTTTGCCCAATATTTCATCAATAAACAAGGTGTCGCTTTGTGTTTGTTCGATCAAGCGAATACGACCAAATATTTCTGGGTCCGTGCCGTCTTGATAGTACAAGACGTCTTGTGCTGCTGTCAGCAATGGTATTTCTCTAAAGAAACCTGCATCATTTTTGTACCATTGTGTGCTGGCATAGGTGTTGCCATAGCGCACAGTAAATTTTTCAAGATTGTTGATCAGCTGAACGCTGTTCAAGGTCATGTAAACGTAACCGTCGTCGTTGACATATTCAATTTGCCAGATACCAAATCGTTGTTCTAGCGGAACTTCAGTAGTTTCTGAATACAGCAAACTGTCATAGCTGCCTACTTGACCATTGAGAGAATCATCTCGATCCAAGGGATCATACAGTGTGGTTTTGTACCAGCCACCTAGTTCAGGTTCAACTACGGATTGAGTAAACACCAACGTGCGGCCATTGAGTTCTGTAATGCCATCAATGCCGCCATAGGCTGCGATAAAATCAGCCACTGAAATGTTGTCTAGTTGATCAAACTTAAGGTCAGTGATCAGATCCACTGTACCAATGCTGGGCAAAGCATAGTAGAAGTCTTGCGCCGTCTTGGTTGGAACGTTGAACGTGACTGTGCCAAGATCTTCGCCGTTGTTTGTGACACCAAACACATCTCTTGAACTGATGTTGGGAGTGATGGGCACGCGGCCACTAATGCCTGGTGCTGACTGAATCCAGAATCCTGGGCCTGTGCCAGCATCAGCGTTGGTCACGTTTATTGTGCCTTGCATGTTGCTTTGTGTAGCACTGGCATAGTACAAGGTGTCAGGTGCGTCTTGTGGCACCACAAATGTGACCTGTCCCACAACTGCTCCGTTGTTGGTCACACCTGAATTGTAGACATTGCTCAAACCTGTGGTAGGAGCTGTCTTGATATAGAAAGGATATACCCCGTCTAGGTTCATGGTAAACACATAGGTGTTACCACGCACTAGTGACAGAGTGGGATTGTTTCGTGAATCAATCACGTAGCTGCTGATACCAGCATTGCTCACACGATAGTTGACAGTTTCTTTGTCGTTTTGTGCAACTTGAAATGTGTAGCTGCCGCCGCGTACTAGATCAATTGTGGGATTGGTTCCGGCCAGGCCTGAAAAGGTGTACACACCGTTGGCACGATCTACTACAAAATCGTCAGTGGCTGGCACCCCAGTTGCTGCCACATCTACAGATGCAGGGCCGCCAGGAATCCAAAAGTACTGACTAAAGTTGATAAAAGTATCCCAATTGATGAATGGATCCCAGGTGTAGTACTGACTTTCAAACAATCGATCAGGACGGCTGGAATCACCGCCTTGATACTCGACTGAATCCAGTATGCCCGGATATGTCATGACATCTCGGACTCGGCTGGTATCAGGTTCTAGACTCACAATGCCAGCTTCTAACTGATAGTCAGCACGAGTTTTGTTGGGTTCAATTACATAACTGTCATTGGGGTTTACACCAGGGCCCACGCTGCGGCCAATAAAGCCCTGAGTCTTTTTGAACTTGGGTTCCTGAATCAACTGATCCAGAGTTGCAGCCAAAAACTGCTTGTTGACATCAGTCTGAAAGATTTCAGGTAAAAATTCTACACTACGTACTCTTGCCATTAAATTACTCCGCTACCAGGGGCTGTTCGGAGATTGGTGCTGGTCAAAGCCTCAATCACATCTATATTAGTTATGTCTGCTGCATTCACGAATATTTCGTTGGGAGTTGAACGAATCTCATACAAGTCACCAAAACTCTTTTGTGGGTCCAATGGTACCAGGACCACAGAACTGATAATAGTTCCCAACTGACGATGCAGGTATGCTGCCAGCTCTGAGAAGTAGAATGTATCCCCAAAGTTCCATTTGTCAATGCTGAAATATGTGTTCATTTCAGCAATCACTGAACTCTTGATTTCACTTGTTGACGCTGTTGATCCTTGAGCACGAATCACCTTGATAGTGGCTCGCAACTGTGCTGCTGCTTTGGCTCCAAACAAGGGCTTGAAGTTTACTGAGTTCAAGACCACGTTGTCAGAAATCATTTTGTAGTCCTGCAAGCCTTGATATGCCGTGCTTAACTCGTCAATTGTGGGCACACTGGGCTCAGGTACAGTACCAGTGGTGTCACGAATCCAGTTTTGATATGCTGTGTAATAGGCCTGTGTGACCACGTACAAGTCAATGATGTTTGTGGTACCTGGATCAATACGTGTGGTCAGCGGTGAATTGTGACGATACTGGAAGTACAGATCTTGACGACCAGTGCGTGCAATCCATCCTGACTGTGATACCAGCGTGCGTACACCAGCAATGTTGATGCTCAACAAGTAGAATGCACCAACTGAGCCGTCATTGTTGACTTGATCATATGCATAGAAAATTTGTCCTGGACTCCACTCACTCTTGACCAACTCGATGTCATCAAGAGTCTCATAGTCACTGTTGACAATGCCTTCTTCGACCAACAAATATCTTTGTAGATTGTCAAAGTCCACTGTTTGTTGCAGGAACACCAGTTTCTGATTGTCATTTACCTCAGGTGCAACAATTTCTTTAAAGAAGTCTGGATTGTCGGGTACACCGTCGTTGTCGCTGTCACGGAAGCTGACCAGAACTTGAAAGTCGTCAACATAACCATCTGACTCTACTGGCTGTCCGATAATGTCCATGATCACATCGCCTTCAAGAGGAGCACTATCATCAGGTTGTGTGTTCATGGCCAACACGTTGATAAAGTCCTTGATGATGGTGCCTGTTCTGCTGTCATAGATCAGTTGATCGCCATAGAAGAAGAAACGAGTTTGAAGTACTGATCCAAAGTAGTAGGCTAGGCCACGGAATGTTACTGTGTAGTTTTGATTCTCTACCACAAACTGTACCAGCCAGCTGGCATCACTGTTGGTTCCCGAAGTAGAGCCTGCGTTGGCGTCACTCCAGGCAGCGTCTTGATCTAGGTTAGTACTGGTAATAATATACCAAGTACCTGTAAGGTTATTGTAGCCCAGGCCAAAGTCACGGAACAGTTCAATTTGATCGCCCATTTGCTGTTCTATACTCAAAGGAAGGTCTGTCACAAACAGCGGAATGATTTCGCTGACCACAGCGCCTGTGGGCACAAAGTTATTGATTGTAACTGGGCCTGCTCCTGAACTCAGGTTGCCTAGACCGTTGTTGTAGCCGTCGCCTACGATGGCTTGAGGGCTGGTCCAAATTTCTGTGCGTTCGTCAGGGCGAGTGGGGATACCGGCTTGCAGTCGATTGTTGCGATCAAAGTAATAGGGTTGCCCGTTGATAATTGGCGCCACAAACTTGATCAAACTACCTACTTGCACATACTTGAAATCTGTGCCGCTACTGGGTCCAACAGGAATAGCTGTGCCCGCAGAATTTTTAAAGTAGCCTGTGGTTTCGTTGGCAAGTGTAGTGCTTTGTTGCCATGTGCTGCCAGCCACACTCACAAAAGCTGTGCCTGTACCTGATCCTACACCTGTGGCTATGAACGCAGTGCCTACGTTGTTGTCTCCAGCGCCCACTGCTATAAAGTTGGTAGTGCCCACTGTGGCAATAATGTACGTCTGCCCTACCACAAAGCTACCTGCTGGTGCAGCATTGGTGTACACACGAGGAAAATTATCGTAGTAGAACTGTTTCATTGTGGCTTCAGTCAACTGCGGTTGTACGCTGTTGGTCACAAAGTCTGCAATTTCGTTGCGGTTAGTCCACCCAAACAAGATTGTGGGCAGTATGTTATTTTCCCATAGTGCGCCGTCGCTGGAAAAGCTATTGGTACTACTATACTTGCCGGTATTGTCCACAAGGTCAAGATAGCGACTGGTTCCAATTGACGCACGATTTAGAGCCTTGCTCTTGATAATGCTGTTGTATTGTGTGTAAGGAAACAGGTTGTAGTCCTCGCCGTTGACCATACGGTTTTGTGTATAGTAACGAGCAGGAGCACGTTGTTTGATTGCTTCAATAGGTTCACGAGCCTGAGCATTGGTCACAGGTTGTGTGATACCACAGGTAAAAGTGATAGTCTCAAGGTTGCCACTGCGGCTAGTATAACTGATGGGAATACTCACGCTTTGCATTTCAGCAGGATTGATAATGTATTCCAGGCCGTTGCTAGCACGAGTATAGCAGCGGAAAATACCCACTGGGATTTCACTGAACACACCATCACCAAATACCAGAGTAATTTGGTCATTGGTTCTGCTAGTGGTGCTGTAGATTGGTCGTAGTTCTACTTGCTGTTCTGCTGCGGCAGTGTATACACTTTCCACATATTCCCATTCACGGGTGATGTTGCCCACGTTGTCCAATTGGTACAACCAACGATCTTCGTTGTTGACACCCTCCACGTTGATGTTCACAGTGCGGTTGCTGATGCGTTCAGCCAAGTTGAAGTCTGTGTTGATTAGGGTACCTTGCTTGAACGCAAAGAAATAACCAGTGTTGGCACTAGCAAAGCCCAACTGATCGTTACGGAACAACACATTGAATGGCGCATTAGCACGTGGTGACGGTTCGTACACATAATCACGACCCACGCTGGTAGAAGTCACTGCTTCAAAAGGCATTGATACGCCATCAACTGTGGCTGTATATGGAACCACTGGCAAAAAACCTGGCAGCAGGTTGATGGCATATTCATCTGTACGCACACCTAAAATTGTCTGACGATTGCCTGGCCGTCCCACACGCTGGCTGTCTACTAAAGCAGCATTGATAATGGTGGTAAACTGTTCTTGCCAGTCTGGGTTGGTGGGGTCAGCCCAATCCACAGTGACGTTGCTGAGGTTGATACCGTTGTAGTCTGTGACGTTTTCTGTAGTTGTTACGTTGAACACTTTGAGAAAGCCACTGGATGCTGTGTTGCGCTTGGGATCGTAACTGACCAAGTTG
>Ga0181349_1000355_pt1 | contig 19538 bp, 21 predicted proteins | sample Su13VDMM110SD_FD_130106 | JGI IMG/M metagenome (GOLD analysis project Ga0181349, IMG submission 130106) | Freshwater viral communities from Lake Michigan, USA - Su13.VD.MM110.S.D | ecosystem: Environmental > Aquatic > Freshwater > Lake | place: USA: Michigan | collected 2013-07-16 | reverse complement strand
CCATTAGGTCCATTATCTCTGCATGCTGTCTTAGCTCCTTAAATGCTTTCTGAACTACATCTGGTCTTTCAGAAGCTATTACACAATAAGGAGACGGGTGGAATGTCAATCTCTGGTCTGTTGTCTTCGATAAATCCCCACACAATTTTAGGTTTATCGCTATCTCCTCGAAATCAGGTAGATCCGATAATTCATATTCGGAGCACCAGGGAAATATATCAGAACTCATCCGGTACATGCGTATCCCAGTATCGGCATTCCACGTTAAGACCTTATAGAGATCCTTTACATTCAGTAAAGCCAGTTGTGAGGCGTAGGGTAATCCCTTTTCTAGGAATGTTCTTTTGACCATACCTCTGTTAGTAGTAACCTTCTCCTTCTCAAGAGAGAGGTTAATACAGCAATATCCATATCTTCTTTCCATATTACAAATCTATTGGAAATCCCCGCAGGGAACCCGATCTATTCGGTGTCTCTTAAAGCTTCTTTTACTTTTTCTATAACCATCTGCGAGGTTATAAGTCCATGGCATTCATTCTCCCTTGGAGTACCGTGGAATATAGGGCAAGAACTTTTAATCCGCATGAAGACATTGAAACAGCCAGAACATCCAATTTTGCTGTTTACTCTATAGCAATCAAACTCATTCTGCTCTTTTGTAAATCCAGCTATCATAACAACAGGAACACCATATGCCCAGGCAAGCCAAGCTAGCCCCGATGACAGCCCTATAAAGATCCGGGATGACACTATGTGATCTATAGCAACGTTTATATCATCAAATCCATTATAATTTATAACCTCATTTAGATTAATAATGTTCTCGTATGAAACATTATAAACATCAATGTTCTCTTCTCTCAGGCAATCCACCACATCCTGCCATCCATTAGGCACATCCCATCTTGCAATTACCTTAAGTGATTCTGGTGCTATCGTTACCTTATTTTTTCCAACCAATCTTTCCTTGTGTTTGACAGGCGGCCTATCTGGGTATGTTTCTTGAGGTAATAGAAAAGTATCTTTGGCTGCATAAAAAAGACCATTTATCGTGTGCATATAGTCTTCCTTATTATAGCCAACTGTTATCTGTGTGTCCACGTGGACATTAGTATAGGAATCCGCAGCTATAAAAACTATATCCTCTCCGATATCATCGAATAGATCTCTGAAGAAAGTGGTGACTAATATCTTTTTTGGCCTGTAATATTCAAAGAATGGCCTAAGAAAGCTAGAGAAGCATATCGTATCGCCAATACAGAAAGAGTCTAGATGTATTAAAATTTCCTTATCCTGAAAATTCCTGCTTCCAGGCTCTCTTTCTGTATAAGAAACGAGCTCTTCCTTAGAGTATTTTCTCCTTTTGTTTCTAATGTAATCAGGAGGAACTATCTGTGACCCTTCATTTTGCTGATTGGACTCCATAGCTAAATAATTAAAATCCAGATAGCCAATTTTTTCTTGCCTGCGAAGATTTACCAAAAGCCATTTCCAGACTTGACTTGGATTCTGAATCTGGTGATATCTGTAGGATTCTTCTGTTTCTCATAACAAAATCCCAATCGTCCAAAGATAGTGAGCCTAATCCCTTAAGGTACCTTACATTTTTAAGGTCCGAAGAAGCTGCTCTCCTGAATTCATCTAGCGAGAAGTAATATTTTTTAACTCTATCACCCGAGCTAACTAGAGGTGTTTCCAATATATGTAGCCTTCCCTGCCCCACTATCCACGGAAACCAAGTGTAGAAAAGGTTAACTAGCAAACTGGTAATATGAGATCCATCAGGATCCTGGTCTGTTGATATAACTATGTTTTTAAATGGTCCATCGAAGCTCCTCTCCTCGGGGTCAAGATTCAATATTTGCATTAGCTCCAGTATCTCCCTATTTGATGACAAGTCACCAAGGGTTCTTGCATTTTTAATCTTTCCCTTTAATGCATAAACACCATCCTTCTTAGGATCCCTCTTTTGCAAAAGTGAACCCATAGCACTTAGCCCTTCTACTATAAATAGATTCTCCGCTTTAGAAGCCGTTGGAGGAAAATACTTATGAGAAAATTTTATCTTTACATTCTTTTTTTCCCTTCTAATCTTCTTTATCTCTGCATCTTTTCTTCTCTCGTCAACAGATTTCTTTATTGATTTAAAGGTTTCTGTTCTGTAGAATTTTTGTAAGCCAGCTTCAAAATTTCTAACGATAGTTGGCTCTACCTCTTCCCTCTTACTTACAAATTTAGTTTTATTCTGGTCACCAAATCTCACTAACCCCGGAGGTAAATTTAAGACCATAAGGTGATCGTAGAAGTGATGACCTAGGCTATCCTCCAGCTCACCATTGATTCTATCCATAACTATCTTCTGATGAATACCCGTGCATATTGCAGAGTTCACAAAAGCAAAAGAAGAAGTTGATTCACTCTTTGGCCAGATTAGAAGTTCCCCTATTTGACACTTGTATGAAAATCCCGGTGATAGAGATGAGTTAATCTGAGTCTTTTTACCGTCCCATATAAACTCTATGCTAATGCTCTCGGTCTTTTTTTCGGTTTCCAATACCCTCTTTTTCAGAACCAGTGTGGACCACAGAATATCACGGTCCCATTTATTATTATCGAATATCTTAGATAGCGGAGAAAAGCTAACTCTTGTTCCGGTTTCACTGCTAGAAGGCTTCGCCTTCACATCAGGTTTAGATGCTAAGAAATTCTCCCATCTTTGGAAATATGTTTCTTGACTATTTGTTGTCTCTATCTCGAAGAATGACGACAAAGCGTTAACAAGACTAACACCCATCCCGTTGGTACCGATTAGTGATTCCTCTATATCGTCATTATCGAAATTAGAACCAGCTCTTAGCATGGATACTGCGGTCTCAACGTTGGATAATCCACTCTTTTTATTCTTTTTAGATCCATTGAGGAATCCGTCACCGGAGTCTGTAATGGAGATCGAATTAGAGCGGGAATCGATATCTACCGTGATTTTCTTCATCGGTGATTTCATCCTCTTGGCCTCATCGACGCAATTAGAAAAAACCTCATCGAAAAGTTTGTACATACCAACTGAGATCGGTCTGGGCTGTGACTTAATACACTTGCCCTCTTCCACTATAGGTACCTGTTCTTCTGAAGTTTTTACGCTACCAACATATATGGTAGGTCTAGCCAAAATGTGTTCAAAGTCACTGAGGACTTGTATTTCTTTACTCGGTTTTGTAGCCATATTATTTTATCTAACTAAAGGAACTAGAACCTCCGTTACGAATTCCTCCATATCTTGTATGGAGATTTTATCAAAAGTATCCATCATACTGTGACAAAGATACCAAGATGAGTTATCAAGATACCCATTTTCATTGAGCATATCAGATTCGCCCTCCAATAAGAGAGGCAGGGGATTGATAACATTTGTGTCTATCCCATTCATGTATAAAGGCAAGCAATCACTTCCTGGCGTTCTTTTAATCGGGGGGTTGAACATTTCCTTTATTCTATCTGTGAGCTCACCTGAGTAGTCACCAATCATGAAGTTTCTACCACCTCTACCGCTTAACTCTAAGTTAAGAACCCACTCTATAGGTCCAAAGTAGCCATTCGTTATCTGACCAGCTAACCTTCTCGACCCAGCAAATCCAACTTCTTCCCCGTCTGTTATTACAACATTAACTTCAGGAACTAACTTTTTAAGAAGTATAGCATTAATAACAGAAGCTGAGTTATCGTTTGCATTTTCGGATTCTAAGTTAACTATATCATGGTGGGCAATAACCATTCTTGTGGAATTCCCTCTTAATATGATATTATGGTAATGGTAACCTCCACCCGTAAAATAGTCAACCTCGTAAGCTATTCCTATTTTTTCGCACAAGTCCATGATGAATTTAGCACGGGGGCTGGGGTCCACACTGTTCTCTAGGGCAGTGCCTAGATTTCTTACTTTACAAAAATCTTTTAGAGATTCAAGAATCTCCCTGTTTTCTATTGAGCTTATATACATTCCTTCTATAATTATCCAAGATTAATAACAATCCCCGCAGAAAAAAAGATGCCCGAATAAAATATCCGGGCATCTAGGGGGTTTACCTTAAAAAAGTAAGATTAGTAAGAGTAATGAACCTCTTCAATTTGCTCTGGCTTCAGGTATACTGAATATTGAGCAGGATTAGTTCTAGCCTTAGCAGCCAAGCTTTGAGGGTAACAAACGATGAATGTTCCATCAGCGCTTTTATCAATTCTATCCACAATAAATTCAGAATCAAAGAAAACATCCTGCATAACACCAGCTCTTTCGATATCTGAAGGTGCAGCTTTTTCTATATCTATTCCGGTTTCGCGTCTGTACTTAAGAGCAGCTTCCTCTTTTGCTTTTGCGATAACCTCATCAACATATACAGGCTTAGTTTTTCCTTGTGTTGGAATTTCAGCTACTACGGTTACCTCATCAACTTCTCCCATTGCTTTCTGATCCAATAAATCTTGGATAACAGCAATTGCCTTAAGTGGGCTAACGTTCATTTCTGGCTCACCACCTGTTTTGTTAAATGCAGTGTCGTCGTAAACCGGGATTGAGCTCTCGTTAATATGCGGAACAAAGTTCTCGTAAATTTTAATGTGTTTCATTTATATTTTTTTATTTTTGATAGTCTATATATCAAACAAATTTTAGAAATTACACTCTTGTTAATTTGGCCTTACCAGATTTAATATTTTCTTTGCCTTGCTTATAGAACTCAAGGTTTCTCTTTAATCTATCCTGCTCTTGTGGATGCAATGCTTCAAAAAACGGAGATGCGACTATCTGAGAGGTCTTCTCAAAAGCTATATCGGCGTGACCTATATAGAAAGCTGCTATGGAATATTCATCAACCATTCTCCATTGCCAGATTTCAGGCTCTACGAATAGAATATCACTAGTCCCCGGTGTTTTAATAGCTAGGTCCCCATAAGTGAAAGATAAAACGTATCTGCTCTCTTCTCTAAGCTTTCTCATAACGTGAAACACAGCTTCTAATCTTTGCGGTCTGTACTCCCATGCTTTAGAATAAGCATTGACAATCTCCATTGCTGGAAACTCCATCTTCTCCATTAATTTAGCTATCATATAGAGAGAATAGTAAACTTCCTCTTCCCATTCACCTGCTTCTGCTCTTTTCTTATAAGCTTCTAGAGACTTTTCCAGCTGATCTGAATCCCGGTAACTCTGAGCCAAATAGAACATATACCTGGTATTGTTTGGCTCGTCCTCTAATGCCTTTTCTAGAATCTCAGCATCTTTAGCATACTTCTCTTCTAGAGAGTTAGCTCTTTTCAAGGGGCTAATATCTGCTTTAACGTGGCATCCTGGAAGAATAGCACTTTTTAAATTCGGTAGATCGCAATGTAGATACTCATGAAGTACACCCTTATAAACCCAAGGTTGATTAGATCTAACTATCTGAGCTCTGTGATATTGAAGAGCATTAAGTCTGTATGTGATCTGATAGGTGTCCATTGACTTATCGATGTGTGCAAATGGATTAAATCCAAATTGCTCAACCATAAATGTATCATCCGCATCGATAATCCATCTATAATCGCATTTATCCTTAGCCAGCTCAAGACTTTCAGTTCTGTTAACTTCAAAGTTAACCCAAGGTCTCTCGTGAAGTTCACCTTCTATCTCAAACTCTGCCATTGTTTCTCTGATTACCTCAAGGGTATTATCAGTGGATCCGGTGTCTACAATCACCCAGTAGTTGATATAAGGGGCTACTTTTGATAAACACTCCCTGATATTATCGGCCTCGTCCTTTACGATCATAACCAAACACAGAGTAGCTGTTTGTTTTTTAATCTCCTGTAACCCTGATATAGGGGCAGCTTTCATTGCTGAATTTTGTTGCACTTGTTTAAAATTTTGTTTAGGTGAATTAGATTTGTTGTCACCTTTTTTTTTCTTTCTACTTACTGGCATTTTGAAAAATTTTGTTATTGTTATAGTTTGTTTACTGATAAGATTTCATAATTAAGACCGGAATAATCTAATTCGGTAGATACCTCGTATGTGCTGCCTTCAATTTCCCCTGAAAAGATTATCTCGGGTGCAAATGGGTCAACTCTATCCAATACTATCTTGTGTAGTTTACCGTCCCATATCCAGGTTACCCATTTCATGCTCTTTCTTAGGACCTTACCACAGTGCTTATCCCTGTTACCCAGCATAACACGAATCCTGGTGGTTTTTTCAGTAGGTGAGGGGTAAACTTCGATTAGTATGGGATTTTCTAGTGAACCGGATATGAGTTCTAAACTTTTTAGATTGCAGCTTATTATAACTAGATCGCCTAGATCCAGCCATTTCATTTTAGAATCTATGCTACGGATTGATTCCTTTACTATGGTTTTAAGTTTTCTTTCGTCTGTAGATTCAACATCAATATAAGAGCTAAAGTCTTTAGATTTATAATTCTTAACACCCTTTACAAAAGATCCAGTTACAGAAGAGAAAACCGAGACCAGAAGATTCACAGCTTCCTCCAAGAATGTTCTTTCGACACTCTGTTTAAGCTTCTCTTCTTTAATCCTCTTTTTTAAGGAATTTACAAATTGATCGACTGCTTCAGAACGCATTATCCCTTATTTTGCTCCTTGGACTTTTTCAAACCCAAAGCATCAACAACATTAGACAAAACCACGTCTTTCCCTTCAGACGATCCTATTTTCTTAACTTTCCTGTTTTTAGTGTAAAGCTCTACCAGAGGTAAAGTCTTTTCAAGATATTCATCAAATCTCTTGTTAATTGTTTCAAAACTAGCATCGTCCTTCCTTCCCTCTTCTTTAGCTCTTTTCTTTAATCTATCGATTGCTTCTTCTCTAGGAAGGTCTAGAAAAATAGCATAATTTAAACCAAGACCTAGCTTACCTAGCATTTTATCTAGCATCTTAGATTGCTCTATATTCCTAGGGAATCCGTCAAATGCTATATTTTTTTCTAAATCAAGTTCCTTAACTTTTTCCTTTAGTATCTCAAGCATCTTATCATCTGGAATCATCTTTCCATTTGCTATGATTTTCTTCAGTTCCTTGTCGTCGGAGTTTCTAATTAGATCCCCTGTTGAGATGTGCTGGAAATCATAGTCCTTTATTAGTCCCTTTGCTAGAGTACCTTTCCCTGATCCAGGAGGGCCAAGTAGAACTATTATTTTCCCCTGCTTATCAGGAAGCTCCCTTTCGTTTACAAAATCGGAAAATCTTTTAATACTAGAATTCATATACTATTTATCTATTCTTAATTAAGATCCGCAAGCAATACATTCGTCTGGCCCGCTATCAAGACTACAGACTATGTCAGAAGTTAATTTAGCAGCCAGGTCAGCTAACTCCTGTGAATTGGCTGTGATCTCTGGAGGCAGAGAAGTTGCCACTTTAGTAACCTCAATTTGTTTAGCCGGCTCAGCTTGAACTGGTTTAACCTCTTCTGTCTTTTGTGTCTTATATTTAGATAGATCAACTCCTAGCCCTGAAAGAGCATCAGCTGCTGATTTAGTTCTTAAATAGTACATACCGGTCTTTAACCCAATCTCCCAACTATGGAAGTGAGCAGCTGTCAATTTAGCAGCATTCACACCCTCGATGAATAAATTCATAGACTGTGATTGACAGATAAATCTTCCTCTGTCTGCTGACATGTCCAATAAATCTTTTTGCTTAATCTCCCACACCGTTTTATAAACCTCCTTGATATCATCTGGGATGCTAGGAATGTTCTGTACAGATCCCTTGTTGATTATAATCATATTCTTCATATCCTCTCCCCAGAGGTCCAGATTTATAAGATCTTTTACAAGATGCTTATTAACAACTACAAATTCACCGGATAGTGTTCTTCTGGTGTAGATATTAGATGTGAACGGCTCAAATGCCTCATTGTTCCCCATTATCTGAGCTGTAGAAGCTGTAGGCATGGGTGCCAGGAGTAAAGAGTTTCTAACACCGTGTTTTATAACATCCTTTCTCAATTTACCCCAATCCCATCTCCCTGAAAGATCATCATCATTGAAACCCCACATATTGAACTGGAATTCTCCTTTGCTAATCGGTGAGCCCTCAAATGATTCGTATGCACCATTAGCTTTTGCTAGATCTTTAGAAGCTGTGCATGATGCAAAATAGATTGTCTCAAAAATATCAGAGTTTATCTTTCTGGCTTCTTCCGACGTGAATCCGATACCCATGATAGCATATAAATCTGCCAATCCCTGGATACCTATTCCGATTGGTCTGTGCTTCGTATTGGATCTCTTGGTTTCCTCTGTTGGATAGTAGTTAACATCAATAACCTGATTTAGATTAAGTGTTGTCTGATAAGCCACCTTATAAAGCTCATCATGATCAACGTCACACTTGCCTCTTATTAACTTCGTTGTTCTAGCGTCGGTCGACTTTAAGAACTTGTTAACTGGAATGGATGCAAGGTTACAAACAGCTTGTTCCTCCTTAGAAGTAACCTCCATAATCTCGGTACATAAGTTAGAACTCTTGATTGTGCCGATATTCTTCTGGTTAGATTTTTTATTCGCGTGGTCCTTGTATAGGATATAAGGAGTTCCGGTCTCGATTTGTGACTCTATTATCTTCGCCCAAAGATCTCTTGCTTTGACTGTTTTTCTAGCCTTTCCAGCTTCCTCAGCAGCAATATAAGCTTGGTCGAAGGCATCCCCGTACAATTCCCAAATCCCTTCCACATCAGATGGTGAGAACAGTGACCATTCACCGTTTTCTTTCACTCTCTTCATGAAGAGATCAGGCGTCCAAAGAGCCAAGAAAAGATCACGAGCTCTTCTTTCTTCCTTACCAGTATTCTTTCTAAGATCTAAGAAATCCTCGATGTCAGCATGCCAAGGTTCAATATAGATAGCGAAGGATCCTTTTCTGCGGCCGCCCCCGTTATGCACTATTGAGATATCAGTAGAATAATTTGGTACATCCTTAACTCTCAGATCATATAGATTAGAATCTGCTATCTCAGCTTTTTTAACTCCCTTTACTCTATTAAATTTTAATTTTTCTAAAGAAAGGCTAACTGATTCCTCTCTTATTTCCCCATCGATCTCAGGATGATGCAAAAAGACATTTTTAATTTTTCCCATTTTCATTTTATATTATCTCACTTTTTTTATTTTTTTCATCCCATATATGAAATTCAAATTTGAATCCCTTAAATACGCAAGACTCTTTTTTAGCTATGTTCTTTTCATAATCCAGTCTTAAACTATAATCCGATTTAACTTCCACTATTCTATTTTCTGGAACTATATAGAGGTCAGGATAGTACTCCCTTTCAATCCCCTTAAAAAAATACACAATTGGATCATTCTCCTCAAATCCTATTTTTAAATCACTTCTTTTGTATTTTTTTAAAAATTCGGGTATAACAAATCTTTCATATCCCTGTACTCTTATCAATTCACCTTCATGTGAAATAGTATAGGATTTGTAGGATTGTTCTTTTTTTCTTCTACATATGTTGGAACATGTTTTTCTAAATCCTTTGTTTGTTAATCTTTCTTTAGCTGGTTTTCCGCAAACTTCGCATTTAGGATGGTCCACCACATCATTCAAAAACATATGGATCATTATCCTTTTATCTGAGAAATTACTGTATCTGTTTTTTAACTCCTCAATTAGAATATAATTCTCCATTAGCATCTGTGTAACTGAACCACATTTTTTTTGTTTTTCTAAACTATCCTCAGTAAGTGATTGTTTAAATTTATCCAGTGTATCTACAAGAAATTTATCGCTCAATTCTTTATATTCGCCTTTGCTGTTATATTTTTTATAGGATCCTCTAAATTTCTTAAATCCTAATTTATCTCTAGGTACTTCGTGCAATCCATTCTCATACAAATAGGAAATTTCTTCGTACGGTAACCCATAGAATCCCATCTCTTTAGACCACTCTATGATATTTAAAGTCTTATCCGGATAATGCGAGGACATGTACGAATATTTTCTGAATTTTCCAGATTTGTCTTCTTCCGTAGTCATTGAATATTTTTAATTTATATATCAGACCAGGGCGGAGTTTTTATATTAAAAGCTTAGCAAAATATCCTCGCCGGTAATATTTTTTGCCTCTATCCATTCTGGATTTATGGTTCCAGATTCGAATTTAATCTCTATATTTTCTATGAGATTTCCACCCTTAATGCATAGAAATAAATGGTCCTCGGTAACTATATTTTTACCACCATCTGTTTCTATTTCGACCATTATTTTATCTGATAATCTTGTGACTATCTTTTCTTCAACCAAATGATATTCGCCATCGGAAGAAAGTACTAGATCACCCGCTTCGATCTCTTCTATCTTTTTATCACCTCCACTAACTCTAATTAGGGTCTCACCAATAAAACACTGATCAACGTACCTCGCAGTCTCATTGAAAACTCTTAGCATTGGTATAATACCGTTGGAATTACCATTTGTGCCTTTGATATAAGAACCTGTGCTTCTGACGTTATGAATAGCCAATCCGATACCTCCAGCGTTCTGTGAGATAACAGCAACATCTGATAATGTCTTGTAAATACCAGGAATTGAATCATCGTCCATCATTAGAAGAAAGCAAGACGAAAGCTGAGGTTTCTTAGTACCTGAATTAAACAGGGTTGGCGTTGCGTGGGTCATCATATGGTTCGAAAGAAGCTCGTAAGTTTTAATAACGTTCTTCATATCATCTCCCCATATACCAGCGGCAACACGCATATACATGTGCTGCGGTGTTTCTGCTACCTCACCATTTGTTTTCAATAGATAGCTTCTCTCAAGAGTCTTAAATCCAAAATACTCAAAATCAAAATCTCTCTCATGTAGTATTGCGCTATCCAGCTTGTTTTTATTCTGCATTACAACCTGATAGGTCTTTTCACTAATCATCCCAGCTGGTTTATTAGTAACAGGATCTATGTAATTATAAAGAGTATCTATAGTGTCTGAGAACTTCTTCTTTGTTGTTTTGTGCAGTCTAGAAACTGCAATTCTAGAAGCTAGAATGGAATGGTCAGGATGTTTTGGTATCATGGAAGCAGCTGTCTCAGCGGCTAGCGTATCCAACTCTTGCGTGGATATACCATCATAGATCCCCGCGATCACCTTCTGTGAAATACCCACAGGGTCAACTAGGTCTTGGTTTAGACCATAGGTCATCTTTCTAATTCTATTAGAAACTTTCTCAAATCTCACTGGTTCTTTAGAACCGTCTCTCTTAATTACTTGCATATTTTATTTAACTTATTTTTAGAAATCTGTATCAAACCCAAATGGATCGTCCTCGCTTTTATTCATGATACCTGCTTTCTGATACTCCCCCACCCTTTTTTCAAAAAAGTTCGTCTTTCCTTGTAATGCTATATTAGCCATGAAATCGAATGGATTTTCAGAATTGTAAACTCTTGAGCAGCCAAGGTCTACTAATAGTCTATCTGTCACAAATTCAAGATACTGTATCATTAATTCAGAGTTCATACCAATTAGTCTAACTGGAAGTGACTCTGTTATGAATTCCTTCTCAATTTCCAAAGCGCTGGTGAGAATTTCTTTTATTCTATCTGGAGAAACCTTATTGATGATGTGATTGTTGTGCAAATGTACAGCAAAATCACAATGCATTCCCTCGTCTCTTGAGATTAACTCGTTAGAGAATGAAAGACCTGGCATTAACCCTCTTTTCTTTAGCCAGAAGATCGAGCAGAATGACCCAGAGAAGAAAATTCCTTCCACAGCTGCAAAAGCAATAAGTCTCTCCTGGAAATGAGGGGAATCGATCCACTTTAGAGCCCATTCTGCTTTTTTCTTAACAGCCGGGATTGTATCAATAGCTTTAAAAAGCATATTTTTTTCTTCCTGTTCTTGTATATAGGTATCGATCAGCAAAGAGTAAGTCTCGCTATGGATATTCTCCATCATGATCTGAAACCCATAGAAGAACTTGGCTTCAGAATATTGAACCTCTTTAACGAAGTTCTCCGCTAGATTTTCATTCACTATTCCATCAGAGGCAGCGAAGAAAGCTAAGATATTCTTAACGAAATATTTCTCATCTTCATTAAGAACGTTTCTCCAGTCGTTTAAATCCTGGGACAGGTCTATCTCTTCCGCAGTCCATATGCAAGCCTGCTGCTTTTTATAAAGATCCCATAAATCTGGATGCTCTATAGGGAATATAACGAACCTATTTGGGTTCTCCTGGAGGATCTTTTCCCCATAGGAATATACTGAATTTTCCATTAAATTAATTTTTTTTAATAACCTCTATTTTGACGGTCGTGATTTTCTTTTTGCTTTGCCATATAGAGATTCACGATATCCTCGCTTGTCATTCCCATGGAAATACCAAAATTCATAAAGAAGTGGAGACCGTCGATCCACTCGTAATAAAGCTCCAACTTATCAGATTCTGATAGATCTGAAATTTTCATGTCTGCGGCTTTAGCATTGTCTTTTTTCCAATACTTCCATGCGGCAGATCCTATACCATCATTAACACCACCGAGTGCATCGAACATCTCATTAAGTTCGTCGGCTAGAGCGTGTTTGTTCACCATCCAAAAATCAGCAATTTGCTTTAGTGTCCAATCCGTAAAATCGAACCCATATCTAGCCTGCAGCTCCTTCTGTTTGTTGTAAATTAGTCCCAGTGTGTCCTCTGTTCCTTTGTAATAGTCCTGAACTTCTAGATCAGCACATTTGTTGTCTGTGTTAGCCATTTTCTTGGTTTTTAATAGTTTAAATTAAGGTTTGACTCCCACCGGGGTTTTTTATATATCACCCTGGCTAGCCTTGGTCCCCTTATTTGGAGGAATTTTCTGATTCTTTTTTTATTAATTTTTCAAGCCTATCGATTTCGATCTGTAGAGCTAACATTTTGTTCTTTGTAGCTTTTCTTTTTGCATAAAGGTCACTAACTATGCCCCTTAATATAGGCTCTTCATCTTCTCCTCCGAAGTATGCTCCGGATGAGGTCTTAACCCAACTTTCCTTCGGAGTTAATATGCTCTTCCCTTTATAGACCTCAGGGGATATACCCCATTGAACAATTGTATTTGGGTACAGGGAGGCAAAGTCATAACAAGCTATCCATTCGTGCAATCCCGCTATTGGCTCCTTAACATATCCACCTGCAAATTTAACTGCCTGCTCTTCTTTCCTCTCGTTAACAAATACCTGTTTTCTTTCTAAGAACTTTCTGAGCATCATGCTCTCTGTTGACCAAACTGGGGAAAGTGCTCTATTGATCTCTACGCCTGTTACCAATGCTATCTTAAAGAAAGTCTGTAAGGTCTTTAGCTTCTGATCTATATAATGAACAAGAGCACAATCGACTGCGTTATAGTAGATAAAGTCTTCGAAATTAGATTGGTATAAATCACGGAGGGTTCCGTTATATGAGATCTTCTTGAGTCCTATAGCTTTTTCAGCAACATAATCTAACCTATTGCTTTCCTTGATTTTAATAACTCTATCCCATTTCTTATAGATATCCAAATAATCGACCATTAGTATGTGTTGGGGCAACTGATGCTTTCCTATTAGAGTACGGGATGGGGATATCATCTTGGGATCTATTCCTAGCTTCTTTGCACGGTTTATCAGATATGGCCAGTCATACCCTAGCCAGTTCCACCCTGTAATGAAAGGCATCTTCGAGCCTATGTCCTTAAAGAAAGTATACAGCATATCATACTCGCTTTCAAATTGCTTGTATTTAAAGCTCCACTCGTCACCGGTTTTTTCAAAGTAGCTATTCAGCTTATTATGGATGGAAACTTGTTGCTCCTGAGTTAGAGGATCTAGTCCTAAAACAATAAGCTTACACTTATCCGTTGCAATACCGATTGATAAAACCCTATTCTTTGTGTTCTCAGTATCTAACGCATCTGCCATCTCATCCGTGATCTCAACCTCGATATCGAGAAAGTATTTCTTTGGTGTTTGATACTCCCAAAGCGGTGATGTTATGTTGCGATCTGACTCTTCCAGCATTTGAGCCATTCTATACTTATCGTATCTCTCAGAAGGAGCCTTTTTAACTGGTGCGCCTGTCCAGTCTTTCCATTCTGGGTCTTTTTTTCTGTCATTAGGGTAACACTTGGACCAAACAAATCTCTCCTCCTCTGGAATGGGAATGTTCAAAAAAACTAAATCACCTTCATCACTGAAATGAGACACATTCAGATACGTTCCTTTATTTTCTATATCTACTATCATGTGTTATCGGATTTGTTAGTATTGTATTGAAGTTATTCGATTTATTTCCAATATCCCCGTTCTTTTTTACTTAATTTTCCGCAGATATATAAATCCAACAAAACTTACATCGTAATGAAAAACATAAAGTCTATTACCGATTTTCTAAACGAAGATTTTGATCCTGGAACTGTTCAGGTTCCGGGTGATGCATACGCTACCAGGGTTAATTCTAGAAATTACCAATCAGCTCACCAGCCTCTCCCCCAGGTACTAGACCCAATGTACGAAAGCTCATACTTCTGTGAGTTTCTGGATGAGTGTGGTAAATCGGAGAATTTTGATAAGTTCCTTAAGGAATCTAAAAGAAGCGGAGTTGATATAGCAGGTCACATAAAGGAAAACTTTTTGTCGAAGAACACAAAGGACAAAAAGTAAAATTATAAGTTTTTATTAGATCCCTGAAATATCGGAAAGATAAATTCTTAATTTTTTATCTGATGTTTCTCTTCCCGTGTTTCCATTTATAAAGATATCCCAGGAGTCCTGACCATATTTACCTATTCCTGGTAACTCTGAAGGGTCATTGAACCCATCTATCCACTTTTGACTCATCTTTTTTATTCTATCTGCTTTTACGTTTTGGAATCCAGTAGACTTTAGGCATTCCGAAATTCTTTCGCTCTCGCAGGAAATAGCAGAGTCGGGATCGGGTATTATGGAAAATAGGGATTCCAGTATTGGTCTTACCTGTTTATTGTTTGTCTGGTTTAGACATATACAACAGATCATCATTCTCCATGGGTTGTCCAGATACTCCTCCTGTATTAATATCTCTCTAGCCATGTAGCAAATATAAGAAACACACCCGCACAAAAAAAGCCGGTTACCCGGCTTTTTCTAGGATAATATTGGGTTACCCTTTAACCTCTTCAAATTCAACCTCTTCAGCTTCTGTGCTTGTTGAGCTAGTTGTTTCACCCTGTTCTCCGGAGTTATCTTGCTCTTGTGCATAAACTTTAGTGGAGATTTCTTGGAGTGTCTCAACTAGATCCTTGGTGATGGACTGCATACTTTCAACATCCTCACCTTTTGTGGTCTCCTTAGCGGACTCGATCATAGAATTAATCTTAGCTCTTTCCTCCTCAGATGTCTTTTCTTCAAAGTCTTTAACCATTTTTTCAGCTTGGAAGATTAAACCATCCAACTCATTTTTAGCCTGAGATAACTTAAGTCTTTCCTTGTCTGCTTTCTCGTTAGCTAAAGCGTCGTCCTTCATCTTTTGGATTTCATCCTCTGATAGCTTGTTGCCAGCTTCAATCTTGATGTTCTGCTCTTTACCTGTTCCTTTGTCCTTAGCAGAAACACTAATGATACCGTTAGCATCGATATCAAAGGTAACTTCAATCTGGGGAACCCCTCTTGGAGCAGGTGGAACATCAGTTAGCATGAATCTTCCTAGAGTCTTGTTATCTGAAGCCATTGGTCTTTCACCCTGTAAAACATGGATTTCCACATTTGCCTGGTTATCAACGGCAGTAGAAAATGACTCGCTTTTTCTAATAGGGATAGTTGAGTTAGCTTCAATCAATTTGGTGAATACACCTCCCATTGTTTCAATACCTAAAGAAAGCGGTGTGACATCAAGCAAAAGAACGTCTGTGATTTCTCCCTTTAAAACTGCTCCCTGAACTGCCGCTCCGATAGCAACAACCTCATCGGGATTTACGCTCTTATTTGGCTTCTTACCAAATAGCTTTTCTACTTCCTCTTGAACCTTAGGAATTCTTGTTGATCCGCCAACCAATAGAATCTCATCTATTTCAGAAACTTTAAGTTTGGAATCTTTAATAGCTTTTCTACAAGGAGCAAGTGTCTTCTGAATTAAATCGTCAATCATTTGCTCAAATTTAGCTCTTGAAAGTTTCCCTACAAAGTGCTTAGGCCCATCCGAAAGAGCGCTTAGATAAGGCAGATTGATTTCTGTTTCTGATGAATTTGATAATTCGATTTTCGCCTTCTCAGCAGCTTCTCTAATACGTTGATAAGCCATTGGGTCCTTAGAGGCATCTATTCCAGTTTGAGACTTGAACTCATCCACGATAAAATCAATAATCTTCTCATCGAAGTTGTCACCGCCAAGATGTGTATCACCGTTAGTTGAAAGAACCTCAAATACACCGGAGCCTATCTCCAGGATTGATACGTCAAATGTACCACCGCCAAGGTCATATACTGCTACCTTTTGATCTTTGTCCATTTTATCAAGTCCATAAGCTAGTGCTGCAGCCGTTGGTTCGTTGATAATTCTCAATACACTAAGACCAGCAATCTCACCTGCCTCTTTTGTTGCTTGTCTCTGTGCGTCATTAAAATAGGCAGGTACAGTGATAACCGCTTCTGTTACTTCGCTTCCGAGATAATCCTCTGCAACTCTTTTAAGATTCTGAAGAACCATAGCTGCGATCTCCTGAGGAATATAATCTCTTCCATTAGCTTCCACGATAACTCTATTATCGCTTCCTTTTTTAACCACATAAGGCATTTTCTTAGCCTCTTTCTTTACATCGTCAAAGTTAGATCCAATGAATCTCTTAACTGAGTACAATGTGTTCGTAGGGTTTGTCACAGCCTGTCTTCTGGCTGGATCCCCGATTTTAATTTCACCATCGTTGAATCCGATAACGCTTGGAGTTGTTCTCTTTCCCTCTGCATTAACAATAACAACTGGCTGATCTGCTTCTATGACCGAAACACACGAGTTTGTTGTTCCTAAGTCAATTCCAATTACTTTTCCCATAATTTTTTTTACTTTTTTATTTTTAGTTCCGGATTTATAGAGCCGGGTCTCTGAGGATGTTTCACCCTCGTCTTTTCAATCTTTAATGATATAGGTTTAAAATCTTTCATTTTTTTTGTAATTTTAGAACTATAATTCAAAAAGATTGCCGCAAGAAAAAAGGAGACGTAATGTCTCCTTTCCTTTTATTTATATGCCAAAATTTACATATTATAAATTTCTAGACTCCTTAAGTTTGACAAATTCCCCGAATTTCTTAACTAGCTTCTTTTTTCTTTTACTAGCAGCAGACGTTCCAACAGTTAAACTATCAAACTTATCACCAGAGCCAGATAAGCTAGAATTATAGAATCCAGCATTAGTTCCGCCGTTCTGAGGTGTAGCAGGATTTCCCATACCTGGGGTAGCACCTAAAGTTGCTAGGGGAGCTGCCATACCTCCGTCCTCGTTTACTTGCATAGAGTAACCACACTCGTTTAGATATTCATTTAACTGATCACAGGCAACACAGGATCTGCTTTCGTTTAACCAATTGTCTGTGCATTCCATAATGCAAGCCTCATCGCAGGATCCTAATTTTTCATTAACAAGATCCGAGTTCTTTTTCATGCAGACTAATTCTCTGCCTTCTGTTGTTTTACCGGTTGGATAGTACATTTTAATTCAGTATATTTTTTATATTTTTTTCGAATATCCTTATTACGTTTCCCGTTTCGTCTTTGGTAACATATCCTATGATATCATTATATGTATCGTAGATTGGCGAGCTTATTAGAAGCTTTCTCCCGTGATTATCCAGGATCCATTTATTTAGAATCTTACTTTCTTTCTTTGGACCCATTCTATAGTCCTGGTAGTTGCTATCCGGAGCACCGCAATCACACATAATTATTCTTTATCTTTATCGTCAAATGACACACCAACTCTAATTGGTATACCGTATTTATCGAAAGTTGTTTTTATATGACCCACTGTTATCTTGACCTTCTTTTCCTTCTCCTTTACCTTTTCCAGACCATTTACTCTAATGACGATCTTTTCGAAGTCATCGAGGATCTTTTTATCAACCTTCTTCTCTAACCAATCCCAAGGGTTTTCATCGGGTATCCAGCTGCCTTGTGGTATAGAAGCCGCTACTCCTATTAAGACATAAACGTCTATCCACACCCACTCAACATCACCACCGCTCCAAACTAGAGAGTCGCGATCGTCATTCCATGGTAAATAGTATTTATTATCTGGCATTTTATTATAATTCTTTTAAATTATCATTACCTGACGTTCCTGGTGTGGTACCACCGCCTGCCTGTAATATATTGTGTATAATGTGACATTAATTGTATGCTATAATACAGGAAATATATTTAGGCTGACCAAATTATTATTTTGGATTCTGAGGTTTTTGCTCTTGAGCAATCTGATTAAGGAAGTTAATAAGGGATAGACCGTACTTAACCGGCATCTCCTGGATAAAGGGGTCTAACCCCTTCATTTGTTCTTGTGTGATTACAATGTCTCCCATGTTGTTGTTTATTTGTTATAAATTATAAAAGCAGTACCCGGGTTTGTTTCAAGCAAAGATATAAAATATTCTAATTTAGAAGTATCTTGAAAATCTTTTATCATTATAGCATGTTCAGGAAAGCCTCTTACAAAGCTCCCCTCTATATCTTGCTCTTCAGACAAGATAAACATTGTAGAGTTAGTGTCAGCATTGGTAATTACCCAGTCTCCATTCTCAATCTGATCGTAATTATAATTTATCATATTATGTATATTTATTATGTTGTGTATTTGAAACTTCCTGTTGTTAATTGCGGACCCGCTGTAGCACTAGCTACAAATGGGTTGCTGGCTACTATCGTAAGTCTTTGGTTAGTTGTAAAACTAACTGTTGCCGAGTTATCTGTGTATGTCCCAGCGGCTGATCCAGCTGCAATTGTAATTACTGGTCCAAATGTACTTGTATCTGTGTTAGCTAACTTAAGAGTCATAGCAGATGTTGGAGCTACTTGAGCTATTCTTAAAATTACAACTAATGTTGACGCAGTCCCTGCTGGCATCGGGTATCCTGGAAAGAAAGTCGTGGCAGCTGCTCCGTATTGTGTAGCTACAACATTTGGATTTTGTGGGACCCCCCCTAAATATACCCCGTAAAACAATGAGCCGTTAGGGACAGCAAAGCTATTCATGTTAAATACATAAACAGTTGAGCTTGATGCAGTGTATTGAGGAACATTAAGAGTAGCCCCAACTAAAGTTGCAGCACCACTGGTTCCAGTTGTGGTTAAAGTCAATGCGCCTTGCTTATTGTTGAACGTAGTCCAATCTGCGCTACTCAAAGCGCCTCTATTCGCTGCGCTTTCTGTTGGTAGTTTAAGAGTGATAACTGGAGTAGTTTTACCATTTGCTATGGTGCTACTTAAATCAGCTCCACCTGTGCCTAAAGTCAAAGCTGCTACTGATGTAACGGTGCCTGTATTTGTATTGCTTGTTCCAAAATCAATTT
>Ga0181349_1000354_pt1 | contig 19548 bp, 25 predicted proteins | sample Su13VDMM110SD_FD_130106 | JGI IMG/M metagenome (GOLD analysis project Ga0181349, IMG submission 130106) | Freshwater viral communities from Lake Michigan, USA - Su13.VD.MM110.S.D | ecosystem: Environmental > Aquatic > Freshwater > Lake | place: USA: Michigan | collected 2013-07-16 | reverse complement strand
GATGTTTCACAATTTATTCAAATGAATCGTCTTCGTTCACTTGAAAATAATAAACCAAAAAAAAATGTTCGTTCTTCACTTGAATTTTATCAAAAATCATTTCCAGTAGATACAAATAATAAATTTTTACCTAATTCAAATACTAAATTTACACACGCATCAACAATTCAAAAATTTCCTCTTTATAAAGGTATTCAAGCAAAATATAAAATTCCTACAAGAAATGTTTGGGGTGGAACTGTAATTACTTCAACATATTCATTCCAACTTTATGCTGGAACACCTAATATAGCTGGAAATACAACAAGTACTTTTATTACTCCAGAAGATTTAATTGCTTTTCCTAATGGAGATTTATACGTAGTTACAGGGGGTGATAAAAATGTTCGTTATTTTAATTCTTTAACATCATTAATTTCAACATTTAATATTACAACACCCCTTCTAGGGGATGCGAATGGTATTGTGGATAGGGGAGGAGGAAATGTTTTAGTTTCAAATTCCACATTATCGGTAATAACAAATATAACTAGTGGTGGTATTTCTAGTACATTTGGACCTATTGTAGGATTATCTACACCAACAAAATTACTAATTGATACTACTGATTTATATGTTGTTGATCGAGGTAACTTTGTAATAAAAAAAATTTTATTAAGTACAAATGCAGTAACAACTATTATTGGTAATGGTTCTTTTCAAGCTGCTGGAGCTGGTGCAAATTCTTTAATAACACCTCAATTAGCAACAAGTGTTCCTATGGGACAATTACAAGGTATATGTAAAGATTCATTAGGAAATTTTTATGTTTCTGATTCAAGTTTAAATAGAATATTAAAATATGAAACTTCAACTTCACAAATAAGTTTATTTGCTGGAAATAATAATCCAGGAGCTGCAGGGGGAGATAATCCAGGTTTTATTAATGGATCTGCTTACACAGCAAGATTTAGATCACCTTATGGATTAGCAATTGATAGTTCTAATAATATTTATGTTGCAGATTTTCTTAATGCTGCTATAAGAAAAATTACTCCAACTGGAGTAGTAAGTACTTTATCAACACCTGGATTAGTAGGACCAAAAGGAGTATTTTGTGATAAACTAAATAATATATTATATATTGCAGATACGAATAGTTCAGCAATTTATAAAATAACTTTATAAAATCTTTTAATCTTATAATAAACGTAAAAAAGAATGCCAACTCCAGATGTTTCACAATTTATTCAAATGAATCGTCTTCGTTCACTTGAAAGTCGTACACCTAAAAAAAGTGATCGTTCTTTAGTTGAATTTTATCAACCAAAACTTACAGTTGTTAATGAAAAAGATTTCTTACCTTCTTTTACAAATAAATTTACAGATCCTCTTACAATTAAAAGACGTTATATTCCAAGATTATTAAAACCTACAGTACCTACACGTAATTCATATTAAAATTCTTCATCAAATTTAATTTTCATAGATTCAACAGATAAACCAACACCTGGTTTTGAATATTCAGATACTTTTTTTTCAAAGAAATTAGTTTTTCCTTCTAAAGATATTAATTCCATAAAATCAAATGGATTTATTGAATTAAATAATTTAGGATATCCTAATTGTAAACATAAACGATCAGCAACAAATTCGATATAAGATGTCATATCTCTAGAATTCATACCAATTAAAGAACATGGTAAACAATCACATATAAATTCAGTTTCAATTTCTACAGCTTCTTTAATAATATTATATACTTCTTTTGAATCTAATTTATTTTCAAGAAGTTTATAAATTTCAATTGCAAATTCTGTATGTAATCCTTCATCTCTTGAAATTAATTCATTTGAAAATGTTAATCCAGGTAAAAGACCACGTTTTTTAAAATAAAAGATAGAACAGAATGCTCCACTAAAGAATATACCTTCTACACATGCAAATGCTACTAATCTATATGAATAAGGTTTATCATTCATCCAATTAATTGCCCACATAGCTTTTTTTTGAATCGATGGTATAGTATCAATAGCACGAAATAATTGTGTTCTTTCTTCTACATCTTTAATATAAGTATCAATTAATAATGAATACATTTGAGAATGTACACCTTCCATAGCATTTTGAAATCCATAAAATAATCTTGCTACTGGTGATTGAATTTCAACTTGAAATTTTGAAGCTAAATTTTCTTGAACAATACCATCAGAACCAGCAAAGAATGCTAAAATATGTTTAATATAATGTTTTTCATTTTTACTTAAACTTTCCCAATCTTTTCTATCTTTTGATAAATCAACTTCTTCTACTGGCCAAAAGGATGATACTGCTTTTTTATATAATTTAAATAATTGTTCTTCTGATGGATCAATAGGGAATAATGTATAACGTTCTCCTAATGTTTTTAAAGATGGATTAAACAAAGGTTCCATTTATTTTATGGATGCGATAAGGAATTAAATAGTTAAAACCTTTTAAAAAATATAAGAAATGACACAACCTAATCCATTTTCATTAGCAGATTCATATACTCATTTAATCAGTCCAAAAATTATTGGTGATGGAATTACTGGGTATGATATTGCTGTTGATTTAGTTGATATTGATACAATTTATTCAAGACAATTAGGTGGTTCAACATCGACACAACAAATTCAACAAGCTTATATTCGTCAAATTGGTTCAACTGGATTAAGTGGTCAAGCATTTTTTAATACAATAGGTTCTTCTTCTTCAAGAGGTGATGCATATTTTAATAATATAAATTGGACATCTTTTACTCCTCCTTTACCATTAGGAAGTGGTTCAGGTGGTGCAACATTTTTAGCTGGACCAGGTATTTCAATAGGTCCACAAACTTTAAATGGAATAACATTATCTGCAAATATTCAAGGTACGAGTGGTATTGGTATAACATATTCAAATACGGGTCCTATAACAATAAGTTATAATTCTCCAACTTTTGTAGGTTCTACTGGTATTCAAGTTTCATATTCATCAATTCCAAATACATATACATTTTCTTCAACAATAGGAATTACTGGTTCAACATTTATTGGTGTTCAACAAACTGGTTCAACATATACAATATCTTATTTAGGTTCACAAGGTGTTGGTGGATCATTAACTGGACAAACGGGTCCACAAGGAGAAGTTGTTTTTTTTACACCAGGAGGTCTTACATCTTCTTCCGAATTAGTTTATACAAATAAAGTATTGAATGTTCCAGAAATAAATATACAAACAAGTACAATAAATGGTGGTGAATTAGATTTATCTACATTTGAAGGTGATTGTTATTTACAATCTGGTTTATTTAATCCTCCTTCTGGACAACAAGGGAATTTTTTATATCTTTCTCCTTTTGGAGTAACAGCACAATCAGCTTTAGCTATTGATACACAAAATTATCGTGTTGGTATTAATACAGATACTCCAAAAACATATTTAGATGTACAAGGTCAAACTGAAATTACATATGATGCATCTTTTGGTGATTATCCTTTATTAGGAGGAGGTACTGGAACATCAGGAAGTTTAACTGTAAATCCAGGATCTTATACAATTAATGCTTGGGGATCTGGTGGAGCTTCAAATGCTGGTATTGGTGGTGCAGGGGGAGCTTCTGTAACACAAATTACTGTTGGAGCTACTGGAATTTTATCATGGGGTCCACAAGGTGGTTCAATAGGTGGTGGTCCAGCAACACAACTAGCTTATAATGGATCTACATTTTTATGGGTTCCAGGTGGTGGTGCTGGTGGTACGGGTGGTAAAGGTGGTGCAGCTGGATTTCAAGGTTCACCGTATCCAGAAGGTGGCGATGGTGGACCAGGTGGTATTGCAACATTAACAGATTCACAAAGTTGGAAATATATATTAGGTTCTACTGCTGGAACTTCAGGTGGAACTTTTTCATCTGGTTCTATTGGTTCTGTTAATGCAATAGGATTATCTGGAACAGTAATTACATTTAATCAAGTAGGTACACAAACTACTGTTGGTGCAATAAATACTTACACATTTACTCCTGGAGCTATATTTACAATATCAAATACTTCTATGGAATTTCCTGGAACAACATTTTCTTCTTCTTCTCCTTCTTTTTTTGTAAATTCAATTTCTGGAATAAATTCAGGGGATGGTATTGGAACTACTGGAATTGCGAATGGTACTGCTTTATTTGATCCATTTATTCCAGGTTCTTCAACACCAGGAAGAATTTTAAATGCTAATATTATGTTGAATGGTTCTGCATCAGTATCTACTGGAAATGTTACATGGATGGACGGAACATATACATCTCCTTCTTTTTCTGGAGGTTACACACTAATTTTGAATGGATCATTCATAGATAGTGGACCTAGTGGTAATAGAGTTCTCACGTTAACGGGACCAACTCAAATTACATTTGGAACTCAATTAGGAACATTTAATGGAATTTTTGTTACAGATGCTAATGTGAATGTTCCTCCAGCATCACAAATATCAGTAAAACAACGTACATTTATAAATCGTGGTCAACCTGGATCTTTTCAAACATCTGGAAGTTTTGGTGGTGGTGGATTTACTGGTGGTGGTGCACCTGCAAAAATTTCAGGTATTACTGGATATACTGGTTCCTATAATATTCCTGGAAATATGTTTGCGGGAGGTGGTCCTGGAACATGGGGTGTAAGTGGTGTATCTGGAATTTCTATTGGAGGTAATGAATCATATGTTGGTCGTGGAAGATTTCCATATCAAAATAAATTTAATTCTGGTTTATATGGTATAGGTGGAACATTTGGACCAGGAACATCTGGTTATGTAGCTATTGAAAATGTTTCTTCTGCATTCACATTACCTGCATTAATTGTGAATGGTAATGAAACCATTAGTGGTGGATTAAAAATTAATGGATATTTACCAAATTCTGGTAATGATAGTATTAATGTATCTAATGATATTACAGCACTAGGAGCACTTCAATCTGATAGAATTACAGTTGGTAGTGTAACACGTTCAGGAGGTTCTATACTTGGAAATAATGGATCTAATTTTTTTTTACCAGTAAATTTTCCAGCTGGATTAAGTGGTGCTGCATCTTCATTTAGTGGTCCAGTAAGTATTAATAGTTCTGGAAGTCCTTTAACTATTGGTGGAAGTGTATACTCTTTCCCTCCAGTTGGATCTATTATAATGTATGGTGCGGCATCTCCTCCTCTTGGATGGTTAGTTTGTAATGGTGATCCTATTCCTTCCCAATATACTGCTCTTATTTCGCTTATAGGAGCAAATCTACCTAATTTACAATCTAGAGTTCCTATAGGCCTTGGACAAGGTCTTGGATTAAGTCCATATTCTAGTATGTTTGGGACTGGAGGTCTGGAATCTGTCACTTTAACAACGAATGAAATGCCTTCCCACTCTCACTCAGTTAATGATCCTGGACACGACCATAGTGATGGTATGTCACAAGGTGGGGGATTTGCTGCAACAGATGGATCAAATGGAAATAGAGCAAATCCACGTAGAACTGGTTCTTCTCTAACTAGTATTACTTTAAGTTCTACAGGGGGTGGGAATCCACATGAAAATAGACAACCTTATTTAGTAGTAAATTTTATTATTAAATATTAAATTTTAAGAACTAATTTATGTATAGATAACGCTGAAACTCCAGATACTTCTGATAATTTTTTCATTTCTTGTTTTGTACGTAATCCTAAAATATAAGCTGTTACACCAGCAACAATTGTTTTTGGTGTATTTTCAAATTCATCTTCTGATTTCATAGAAATTTCATGTAATTTCATAAATATTTCTTCTCTTTGTTTATCATTCAAATCTAAAGATGCCATTAATCTTTCTGCTATACCTAATTGTGTTTCTAATACAGAATGTTCATTTTTAGAAAATCTTGGAACAGCTTTACATAAAGAACGAATAGAAACACGAAATAAATCTGCAATTTCTTCATGAGAACGTAATGCTTGATTTTGTTTACATGCCGTATATACAGCTGCACCCATTAAAGCTCTTCTTGTTTCACCTCGAACTTTTTGAGCATCTTCCATTTGTTTATAAAATCCACATGCATCTAAAGATATAGATTTTGGTAATCCTTTTGAATTACATGCTGTTGTTATAGTATCAAATATTGTTAACCATGAACGTTCTGAATTTGTTCCTACTGACCATGTAGATAATCTTTGTAATGATTTCATATGTATATTTGTTGATGATATACCTTTAAAAGATAATATTGATCCATAAGATGATTCTGGTAATAAATCAGATGTAGTAAGGCCAGCTCTTGAATCTTCTTTTCCATCATAATTACGCCATTCTGCTGCTTCATCAATAAAACGATCACCTATATTTCCACAGAAAGAACAAACGTATTCCCCATCATCAATAATGAATTCATGATTACAATTCATTATTTTTTAATAAGGATATATATCTAAAAATCTTATTCCGTTTTTTTTAAAGGATTATATGATAAACTAAAATCTAATAAATGTCCATGTTGTGGAATTATATTACTTAAATGTCCACCTAAATAACTATCATGTAAATATTTTAATTTTTCTGTTAATTCATCTAAAAATAAAAACATAGCAAATATAAAAAATATACCAGATATATATGAATCTACCATAATATCTAATTTATTTGATACATTAAAAAAAGGAGGTAATTGTTGAATAAATTGTGAAGACCAAAATGCAGCTAATGCAATAGCAATAATTTCTACAAAAACATCACTTAATTTATATAATTCAGAACGTTTCGTCCATTTTTCATCAAATTCATCAAATATATGATAAAAAACATAAGATATGAGTGCACCAAATAATGTATATAATAATGCTAACGAAGAAGCATTTAAAGACATATTTATAATTTCTTTTGTTTTATAACCCATTTATTTCTTTATTAGTATAAATTATAATCTACGGTTTACTAAATATAAAATTGAAAAAGCATGTGCTACTGCTCCAATAACAGAAGAAGATAAATCAAGATACATATTCGTCACACCTTCATCATCAGTTTTACCAGCTAATTTACTATCATCTAGCGTAGAATAAATTGAAGTAAAAATTTGTAAATTAGATGATACTACAATTGTATTATACATATAAAGTCCTACTGCAATAGCAGATGATAATAATGGTAAATACATTACAGTTGTTGATCTGTATACTTTTCTATATAAAAAGAATAATGATATTAATCCAGCTATTAAACCATATGAATGTGTTGCTAAACGATTTGTAAATGATAATGTTAGATTATTATTTTGTTTAGTATAATCTTGTACACCACCTAATTTTGGAGGAGCAAGAGGTCCAAGATTAGAAGTATTAGTATTTGGAGTTTGTTGATCTATACTTGCTTGATTTAATGAAATTAGTGTATACAAAGATAAAACAACTGAAACAAAAACGAGAAATCCTAATAAAAATCTATACATTTTTTATTATTATACTCACATAAAAATATTATCATATACAAGAGGTCTATAATTTGTTGTAAGAATAGGTTTTCCTAAATCACGAGATTTTATAGGTTTTAACCATGATATTAAAAGATATTTTTCTTCAACAATCCATACCCAAAATCCAGCTTTTAATAATTCATTATATAAATATGTTATAGCATCTTTAAAATTAAATAAAGGATAACCAAATACAAAAGATGGAACTTCAAATAAAATATATGGTGCATTAGAATTTCTTATAGCTTGTTCACGAACTTTTCCTTCAATTTGTGATAATATAGGTTTCATAGCACCTAATTTATATAAACGATGTTCTTCTTGTTCATCCCATATTTCTCTGGCTTTCATCATTCTTTTCTTATTATATAAATGGACTTTAAAATTCTAGCTTTTGGTGGTGGTGGTTCTAGAGGAATTCTTCATTCTGGTGCTATAAAATATTTAGAAGAAAACAATATGTTATCTTCTATCAAAGAATTATATGGTTGTTCTGTTGGTTCTATATTTGCTACTGCATTAGCATTTGGATTAAATTCACAACAAATTGAAAAATTATCAAAAAAATTTACATCATTTGAAGATTTTTTTTTTAAAGATTTAACATTAGATATTTTTGAACAAAATTTTGAAAAAAAAGGTTTTTTTGAAATGGATAATCTTGAAACTTTTCTTAATACTTTATTTTTAGAAGAAACTGGATTAGAATTAAAAGATAAAAAAATTAGTGATTCTTTCTTACCTTTAAGAATATGTGCAACAAATATAACAAAAAATTGTTTAACTGTTTTTCAAGGTGATATTTCTGTATTAAAAGCTATTCGTGCATCATGTTGTTTACCTGGTATATTTTGTCCACAAAAAATTAATGATTCTTTATATATAGATGGTGGTTATTTAACAAATATGGTATTAGATTTTATTCCATTAGAAAAAAAAGATGTAACATTAGAAATTGCTATTAAATTTGATAAATTATATTTAAATTTAAAAACTATAAAAAGTATGGAATTTCCAGAATTTTTATATTCTTTATATAAAATTTCATGTATTTATGAAAGAAAATTAAAAAAAAGAAAAAATATTTTAGAATTATATTATAAATTAACATCTGGTATTTCTGATGTTTCTGAATTACAAAATATAGAAATGATTGAAAAAGGATATAAATTAACTAGATTGTTTTTTACCAAGAACAGTTTTTAAAAATAAATCAAATGTTAATGGATCTGGTGTACCCATCATAACAAACGTTTTATCAATTGTAGCTAATTTAAAAGTTGGATATGCTGTAATATTATATAATGCAGCTTTACCTTTATCTGTTTCACAATTAATATCTTCAAATAAAATTTGTATTTCACCATATTTTTGAGGATTATTTTCTAATGATTGTTTAAATGATTTCCATTTTTCCATAGCTTTATGTGACCATGGACACCATGTTGTATAAAAAAACATAAATTTAGCTTGTCCTTCATCTAAACCATTTCGTGTTATAGGTGGTTCTTCTTCAATAATTGATGATGCTGGATAATAACCTTTCCATACATACCAAACAATTATAAATAATATAAAAATACAAATAATTTTTAAAGAAAATTCAAGTAATTCATTCATTCTTTACAAAAAGAAGGATATAAAAGTTTAGAATTTTCTTGTTCATTTTTATACCATATACGATAACTTTCTAAAACATCTAAATTATCATTTATTTGTAAAAATGCTATTTGGTATGTTTGACGTTCGGACTCATACTTTTTACTGGTGATTTCATACCATTGTCCTTTGTATCTGATTGATTGATTCCTAGACATCGAAGAAAATGTTTCCATAGACTCGGTGGTTTTGAAAATTGATTCCATTCTTTAATTGTATAAGTATTACTCATAGATAAATTACATCTTGAACATATTGGTACTAAATTTTCTATAGATGTTTCACCACCATGTGATTCTGGTATATCATGTCCAGATTGAAAATCAAATACAGATATAATATTTTCACACCATACAATTTTACATTTCGATTGATATTTTTTTCCTATATGACGTAACCATACTTGTTCACGTAAAGCTTTTGGAATTTTATCCTTTGTCATTACTAATCTATACATATTCTTTTAAAACGGAATTTCTATTTCATTTTTAAAAGAAGAAGAATAAAAAAATGTCAGAACCTAATGAACGTTATAAAAATGTTTTGCAAACGATAAAAGATATTGAGAATGGTCCTCCTTCAAGATCTTCTCTCTGGTTTAAAAAACATTATGAAATATTACAAGATTTTAAAATAAATTTAGGTTGTTATATTGATTTACATCCAGAAATTCAAGATGAAACATTTCGGAAACATTTAATTACATTAGAAGATTATTCAAGAGATTTAATGTTTTCTTATAGTGTATCTAATGCATTTTGTTTATATAAATATTTAGCATTTAATAAATCAGTAGTATGGATAGTTGAATATTTGACAGCAGAAGATGAAATAAGTCATATGTTAGAAACATTTAAAATTTGTTAAGCTGGGAAACCAACTAATCCAGCACCAATACCAAATCCAGCACCAGTTCTTGCTGATGCACCAACAGATGGAGCATATAAATCAAGGACAGCAAATGTTGCCATAGCAGTTAAAGAAATCATACCAATTTCACCAACTTTTAATTTTCCAGAAAATACATATGCAGCAAGAGCTACTGCAACACCTTCTAATGCATATTTAACTAAACGCGTCATTAAATCTCCCATATCTGGACCCATAGATACTCTTTTAGAAGAATCAGCCATTTTATTCTTTTATAAACAAAATAAAGTAAATAAAATGAAAATTACTATTTCTACAAAAATCGATGACGACGTTTTAAAAACATATAAAATTTTTAATACTGGTGAAAGACAATTTGAACTTGATATTTTAATTTATTTAAATTCACCAGATGGATGGTCTCAATATGGATATTATTTTGAAGCTACACAAAAAGATCCACAAGTTCTTATTCGACTAAGTTCATCTTCAACAATTAAAACAGATTGTGGATTACCTTCTAATTTATCATGTGCTGTATTAGGTGGTTCAAAAATATGGTTAAATTCAAAACGTTGGTTTCATGGTTCTTCAAAATCAAAATTATCATTAGAAGATTATAGACAATATATGGTATCACATGAAATGGGACATATATTAGGATATGAACATGAAGAGTGTAAAGGAAAAGGTCATAAAGCTCCAGTAATGATGCAACAAACATTAGGAATAAAAAAATGTATTCCTAATATTAATGTAAAAGAATGAGAAGTGAAGTTTTAACAATTATAGGAATTATATTATTAGGATTAAATGCTGGATTTATTTATATTTATTTTTCTACGAATGATCAAATTACAAATGATTCTTTGAAAAAATTCGAATATTTTGGTTATACTACATCATTTAATATTATATTTTTATTACTTTCTACATATGGTATATTTGAATCTAAAAAATCTGTAAAAAATCAATATTATTTATCATTCTTTTTATTAAGTATTATTGTATTAGAAATGTATCTTATTTATAATAAACCAACAGATAATGATACATTAAGAGAATTTTTTCTTGTTTTATTAGGTTTAACAAATTTTATAAAATTATATGTATTAATAACATTACATGCTGATGTTACTGGACCTTCTTCAAGAAATTTAATTAAAAAATTTAAATTACCAGAATATTCTTTTTCAAATACGAGTGGAAAATATTCTATTCCTAAAGATGAACCAAAACCTCAACCCCAACCCCAACCAAAACCTCAACCTCAACCTCAACCTCAACCTCAACCTCAACCAAAACCTCAACCACCAAAAGATGAACCAAAAGAAGTTGATATTCAAGGTGCTAAAAAAATGTTAAATTATATTTTAGGTAAATTACCATCTGATTTTGATCCAGATGAAAAAAATATGATAAAAGAACGTATTGAAAAATCTGTTACATCTGAAGATCCATGGCAAGATTCAAATAATACTTTAACAATGTTATTAAGTAAAGTTCCTATAGAAGATGTTGAAAAAAATGATTTTAGACGTAGATTACGAGAATATTTTGGAAAACCAGAAAAAAAAGGGGGAAGACGTCGTTAAATTATGATTTTCAAAGATAAAACATAGTAATAATAAAAAAAAATGCCTTATGAAATGCTACCAAAAGAAGAAGATGGAAAAGTCATTGATTATCTAGAAGAAGATTCTGAAATTCCTACACAAAGATATGCTATTGTATCATTCATTTCACCCGAAAAAATTTTGAAACAAAAACAAGAATTTATGTATGAAAAATTTCTAGAATTTCTTGATTTAGATTGGAAAGTTTCTGGATTACAAAATTTAATGGCATTTCTTTCAAAAAAATATTCTTTGAAAGTTGATGATTTAATGGCTGATATGCAAGAATTTAAAAAAGTTCATGAAGATGAAATTAAAAAAACTGATATTCATGAAAAATGGCAAGTTTTTCTTTTGAAACATGAAAAAGATCTTGAAACTGAATTTACTGAAAAACATGATTTTCAAACTAATGTTCGTGGTGTTAAAATTCGTCGTGTATTTGGAAATCTAGAAGAAGCACAAATTTATTCAAAAGTTCTTCAACGTAAATATCCACGTGATAATTTGTATCTTGGAAAAGTTGGTTGTTGGTTACCATGGGATCCTTCTGAACATATTATGCCAGAAGTTGAATATGCTGAAAAAGAATTGAATGAAATGATGAGAAAATATAAAGAAAATGAAGTAAATAAAGATATATTCTTTGATGAAAGAAAACAAGAAAAAATTGAAGAACAAAAGAAAGAAAATTCAAAACGACGTGAAGAACTACAAAAAAGTTTAATGGATAGTCCACCTATTCATCCCGCAGAAGGTGGAATTCGGGAATAAATTAACCAAATGCATTACGGAAATTATATGATTTAGTTAGAGGAATTATGATTTTGAAATTTACTGATTAACATATTTAGTATCTACTGGCATTCCAATTCCATAAGAAGCAAGTTCTTGGCAAAAAATTCCACTTCCAATATCACTATACATACGAGAATCTCTTGAGACAAAAAATCCTAGAAGTGCTAACAGAGGGCGGTAAACGTAAAACTCGTAAAACTAAGAAACGTTCACGGAAAAAACGCCGCTAATAAATAAATGTCAGTTCCATTTAAAGCTCTTAAAGTTGGTCAACGATATTCGTTTACTGACTTAGAAACTGGTAAGGTTGATACCGGTCGTCTTTTAAAAAAATATGTGGTAGGAGGGAGAGAGGAGAGTTTAATAATTTCTTTGGATGCTAGTGGAGAGGGGGTACAAACGAGTGCTCCGTATTCTCTTTATAACATCAAATCTTTAGAGCCGGAAGCAAGAGAAGCTATAAGAGAGAGGGAGAAAGAAAAGAGGGATGGAGAGGTGGAGAAGAAGGGAAGTGGTCGTAAACGTAAAACTCGTAAAGGTAAAAAATCTCGTAAAACTTTAAAGAAAACACAGAGTCGCAAACATCGTAAACGAGGAGGAGCTAATTGTTCTGGAATTTAACAATTAAATGTACATAGTAAATAATGAAGTTTTATCACTTATCAGATAAACCATTTACTAAACTCCGAAAGCGGAAATTAGGAATTGGTATAAAACCTAGTGGAGTATGGTTAGCTCCTTCTGGAGTATGGAAAAAATATATCCAAGAAGAATTGGGTGGAGATACACCAAACTATGAGTACGAATTTGACATTGATATGACCAGTGTATTAACTTTAAATACCTACAAAGATATTGCGGAGTTTAATAAAGAATATACTGTACCGTTTGAACACAGAGGGTTCAAAAATTATTTAATTAATTGGGATCTAGTGAAAAAGAAATATTCTGGAATTTACATTAAAAATGCTAAAATCAAAAAAGCACGTGATGAATTTATGTGGTATAATTCTTTTGATGTAGAATCAGTATGTATGTGGGCTAACCTTTCTTCACCCAAACTTGTGGATCTAAATTGACTGTACAAGAATTAAAAAATGCGTTTAGTTTAGGCTCTTTTAGTGGGGGATATAAAAAATCGCGTAAATATATAAACAATGGATCCAAGCGTCGCAAAAGAAAGAGTAGACGCCGTGCTTAATAAAGAACAGTATTTTAAAGACAAATTATACGGTTATGGAAAGCCTACTCAAGGTACAGCAGCAGATGGTTCTGTCTATACCGGAAGAGTAGCTGATATTGCTCAAGAAGGTATTCCTTATGGAGTTCCAAGAAAATTATTACCTATATTTACAGAGTTGAATAAAAATTTTCTTAGTTTTAAAGAATCACATAAAAAATTAGAACAAATTAAGAATGATGCAGGAGGATATGATGCTATGCAAAGGCAACCTAAAGCTAAAGCAGAATTTGATGCTACATCTGAATTACAACGAAAATTTAATCAAGATATAGCTAATTATAATAATGGATATAGGGAATGGTTTAAAAGTAGTAAAAATCCAACTGAATTAATTAAACCAGGAAGTATGGAATTAAAGATTTTTGGCGGGGGTCGTTCCCGTCGGTTTCGTCGTAGAGTTCAGAAGACTAGAAGAACTCGTAAATTTAAGAAACGTTCACGAAAAACAAGACGCCGGTAATTATTGTCCTTTTTTAACCCATACTTGTGGACCAGCATTACGTTTTTGAACTTTTGAAGGATCAAAATCATCACCAGCTAACATTGTTGAACTAAATGGTTGATTATTTACCCATAATGATGAATCACACATTTTAAACGATGGATGATCACTTGCTTTATACCAAAATACTTGATCTTCTAATCTATTTGATTGTACACCATTCGCTATAACTAAACATTCATAATTTTCTGTACATTGATCCATAAATTGACAAAACATTTCAAACGTTGGAAACATACCAGCATAATTATCATAAATTCTTTTACGATTGGAAATATTATTTTCTCGTAAAATAAAAACAAAATCTATATTTGTTCTTAAATTTGGTGTTATACCTAATGGATATTGCATAGTAATTAATGTTACCATATCAATATGTCTACCGTTCATAAAAACATAACGTGTTGATTCTTCATTAATCCATGTTTTATCATATAAACAATCATCTAAAATAAGAAATGCACGTGGATCAATATTTGATTTTTCATGATTTCTTGTTTGTTTAACTGATAATTGTCTTTTAATTGCATTCATTACAATTTCTGGTTTGTATTTATCATGAATTAATTTTGATGGTACCATTTCTTGAAAAAAAGGATTTGCTACTTCTGTTCCAGATATTACTGTACCTACTGGAAAACAATTTCTTGAATTTGCTAAAATATCACGAACTAAAAATGATTTCCCAGTATCTTTTTTACCTATAAGAACTATCATAGGTGATTTTCTTGAATCAATTTCACAACGTTCAACAATTGTTTGAATATTAAATTTTCGTATTTGAAAATTCATTTGCGGAAAGTTCTATTAAATTACTATATAGGTTTTAATTTAATATAATGAAACGAAAAAATAATGATTTACGTTGTAAATCTATAAAGCTTGAACTTCAAAAATATAAACAATTACCATGTATAACAAATATAGAAAAATTACAACCATTTTTTCCACCTATTGAACAATTATTTAAAGTTGAATCATTAGATCAATGTCAATTATATGGTATAAAACATCCAAAAACTGACAAAGAAATACATGATAAAATTACTATGCTTATTAATCCTTATAAATGGATGAAAGGAAATTATGGAAATCTTGATTTACCTATGTCATCAATAAAAGCTACAAAAATTCATACAAAATTACAAACTTCAAATAATGCTGGATATGTAGGATCTATATTATCTGTTGCTCTTTCAACATGTCAACATTTTCCTATTATATATGGAACATATACTGGAACAGCATCTGAACATATTATTGATATATCTGATGATTATGAAGAATTATGTGATGAATCATGGTTTTCTCAAAATATTGGAAAAACATTTGATTTAAAATTAAATGATGATATTAGTAATGTTATTGAATATTCTAGAAAAGCAAGAATGAAATTACAATTAGGTGAATCAATAGAATTAGATTCTTTTAAAGAACTTCCTACTGAATTTATTGAAGCATATCCCGCAGAAATGACACCTATTTTTCAATCTGATACAAAAGTTTCAGATACAGAATCAATATCTACAACAGAATTATTTGATATTGAATCTTTATCATCTTATAGTGGATCTCTTGATTCAGAAGATGAAGATTCAGAAGATATACCTTTTGCATGGGCTATTTTTAAAAATGTTCCAGTACAAATTACTAGAATGGAAAAATTAGAAGGAACATTATATCAATTATTAAAAAATTCAAATCATGAATATCATCTTGCATGGATTGGACAAATTATTTTTGCATTAACATATGCTCAACATACATTTGCATTTACTCATAATGATTTGCATGGAAATAATATTATGTATATTCAAACATCAAAAGAATTTTTATATTATTCATATGAAGGAAAAACATATAAATTACCAACATATGGATATTTATTAAAAATTATAGATTTTGATAGAGGTATAGGTTCTATAAAATTAGAAGGTATGAAAGAATCTAAATTATTTATGAGTGATCAATTTGATTTTACTGAAGAAGCTGGTGGACAATATAATTGTCATCCTTTTTATACATCAAAAATTCCACATATTAAACCAAATCCTTCTTTTGATTTAACAAGATTAGCAACAGCATTATTTTGGGATATTTATCCAGAAGGACCCGAACATCCAGAATATCAAAATTATTCTGTATTTAAATTATTTATAAAATGGTTAACAGTAGATACAAACTCATTATTATTTTGTAAAAAAAATCCAAAACTTGATAGATATCCTGGATTTACTTTATATAAAGCAATTGCTAAATATGCTAAAAATGCTATTCCACATAAAGAAATTTCTTCTTTAGATTGTTTTCTTGGTGAATGTCCTTTAGATGAAATTCCATTAATTATTGAATAAATTAAATTAATTTTTCATTCCATAAATAGTATATAATCTAAAAAATCCAAAGAATATACCTAATGAAGTTGATAAAAGAAATGTCCATTTAAATCTTTCTTCAATTTCAAATACAAGAATATAAATATTTATTGCAATACTTATAACTGCAAAAATTGTAACTAATGTATAAAACCAATTCATTTATTAATACTTTAGTTTTAGAATGTAGGAACACCAACAAACATTTCTTGAGATAATTCTGGTTTTACACTTTCGACAACTTTTTCTACAACTTCTGCAATTTCTTCTGTTCCTACTGAATATGATACACCACCAGCTATTAAAGAACCTATACTAGATAATTTCATAGCTGTTAACCAATCTATTGGTTCTTCTTTCATACGTCTATCTATTACATATAAAATAAAACATACTAATGCTGAAATTATTACAATATATAAAGGATTCATTTTTTTATAAAGTTTCTATATAAAATTATATTAATTTAAAACGAGTGTCTCTTCACCAAGTTTTGATTGAATTTCATCTAATGGATCTATTTCTGGTATTTTAATTTCTTTTTCTGTTTCTTCTTCTTCTTTTAATTCTAATGCTGAAATATCCAAGTCTTCACCTAAAGATAAACTACGTGGTCTTTGATCTACTTCAGAATCTTCAGAATCTGTATCAGAATCTGGAATATCTTCAAAAATAACAGATTTTGTTACTGATGGCGGTGCTTGTACTTCTTGAGGAGGTTCTGAAAAATAAGATTTTGCAATAACTTCCCATGGTAAAAATGCACGTATAACATCATCTAAAGTTTTATAAATAATTTGTTCAATTTCTTGTCTATTTTTTGCTTGTTGTTCAGAAGGTATATTTGTTTTAAATAAATATGCAGATTGCCATAATTTTCTTGCAGAATGTTTATATAATTCATGTATAAATTTTGTTATATTTGGTCTTTCAAAATCTACTTTAATTTGTGATGATGATCCTCTATATTGTAATGATGCAAATGATTTCATATAAGATAAAAATACACCCATTAATAAATCATCCATATATGTACATTTTGAAACTTTCATAATACGTTCAACTTCTTCTGATAATGTTTTTTCTGTCCATTCTGGAATTTTTGTTAATAAATTTTGAAATGTTCTTAAAGTTTCTAAAGGTTGTTTATTTTGTTCACATAATTTTTTTGAACTTTCATAAATACTCCAAAATCCTTCTGATATTCTTGGAATTAATAATGTTGATAAATATTCACGTAATTGTACTTTTGCATTCTCTGTATCTCCCATTTTTTTATATAATTATTCTTTTTAATTTCTTTCAATAAAAACGGATTTTTTTTATCTTTCAAATTCTATCATTATAATTCTTTACATTCAAATTCAAATGGAGGTCCCTAATGACTATGATGCATATCTTGCAGCACAAGAACTAATTGAAACACCTCCCGAAACACCCATTCGTTCACGTTCTTCTAGTTTTGACCTTGAATAAAAAAAAAATATAAAAACGGATTTACTGTTTTTTATTTTTTAAAAAAAGTATAAAAAATCCCAAAACCAGATTTAACAACAAAATGGCAGAAAAGCAACAACTTCAAAAAATCAAAGATACACTAGAAACTATTGTTACACAACTATCTTCTATTCTTAATGAAACAAAACCTACTAAAAAGGCTGAAAAGGCTGAAAAGGCTGAAAAGGCTGAAAAGGCTGAAAAGGCTGAAAAAGTTGAAAAGGCTGAAAAAGTTGAAAAGAATTTACCAAGATTAACTAAAAAACTTAGTGAACAATTGAAAGAAATATTTGATACTGAAACTATTGAATGGGATGACAAATTTAAAACAAAATTTTCTGAATATGTAAATACTCAAACCTCTGAACAATACAAAGCTAGTACTCTTGAAGAACATATGCAAACATTCTCCAATACAATGAAACCTTTGATTGGAGGAGGTGGTAAACCATCTGAAGAAGAAACAACTCCTAAACCAGTAGAACCTACTGAATTAACTTATAAACAATTGAAAGAATTGAAAGGTCTCTCACAAACAAATAAACCAGGTATATATCTTACAAAACAACAAAAACTTGTTACTGGTCCTCCCCACCTAAATGATGAAGATATGGAAAATGCATCATTTAATGGAAAGGAATATCTCGTTGGAGATACTACAAAACGTGTTTATGATGAAGAAAATGAAGAATTTCAAGGATATTGGGGAGTTGGACAATTTAAAGATTCAGATCTCTAAACCTAAAGTAAGAAAATTTTTTTACTTTGTAACTTCTGGAAGAATTAAAGGAGTTTGTACTAATGTTTTAAAATTATAAACAAAATAAAAAAATGAAAATCCAAATATTATAGATAAAATCCATATATAATGACCAAATAAAGAAGTTATTGCTCCAACTATACCAACATTATCAGAAAATGCTAATCCTAAAGAAGATGCAATAATTATACCAGATAATATATAACCAACAAATTGATAATTCATACCAAAAAATCCTTCTAAACTTAATTTATAAATAGAATTTGCTAAAAATGCTGTACCAAATGCAAGTATAAAATAACCTATTGTTACTGCTAAAAATTGTCCATGATTTGGTTTTTTATCTTTTGGTGTTGGTACACTTAATGTTACAACTTCACCATCATCTTTTAATAAATTTATAGGTTTTCCACCATTAACTGAATATTGTATATTTAAACTTTTTTTTACACCTGGAGCTGGATCAACAATTCCAAATGTATTTGAATCTACTGTTAAATTTAATTCTCCATCTTGTACTTGTTGTTGAATTTCTTTTGTTATATCAATTCTATTCGTATCTACACCATATGTAGCATTTAAAATTTTTAAGCCTATTTTTTCTTCACTCATTCTTAATATTTAAGAAGAAAAGACTACGTTGGCAATCCCACGTGCTATTCTTAAAAAATTATAAGATTCAACATATGATCTTACTGAATATGTATATTGATATACTTGTAAATCTGGTTTTGATATTATTGTTAATACATTATCT
>Ga0181349_1000350_pt1 | contig 19659 bp, 47 predicted proteins | sample Su13VDMM110SD_FD_130106 | JGI IMG/M metagenome (GOLD analysis project Ga0181349, IMG submission 130106) | Freshwater viral communities from Lake Michigan, USA - Su13.VD.MM110.S.D | ecosystem: Environmental > Aquatic > Freshwater > Lake | place: USA: Michigan | collected 2013-07-16 | reverse complement strand
ACAGCCTGCTCAGCTTGGTGAGGATCAACCTGCTCATCGGAGGGAGCGTCCGAACCCTTGACTTGCTCGAAAGCGAGTTTGAGCTCATCGACGCAGAGGCTGAAGATCGCTAATTTTCCATCCCGTTCCTTTCCATCTCTCGCCTGCCGAATTATAGGATCCGTGCGGAGGGGCCCCTATGCCAGGCAAACAGACAGTCGAGCAGCTCCAGTCCCACGTCGGTGGACTCGTCAGGGTGGCCGACCACCCCGTTGCATTCTTATCGCTGCCATGGCTCAACGGCAAGGTCGGGCTCCTGCTGAGCGCAAGGCCCCTCGCCGGCCGCCTCGCCGGCGGCGACGCCCTTGCAGCGATTGACATTTTCGTAGATGGGAGCGTCCACAGCTGCGAAGTCAAACCGAAATTCCTCGATCTGGTCGGAGCTGAAGATGGATCAATTTGAATTTTACGAGCAGCTCCAGTCCCACATCGGTGGAATCATTAGGGTGTGCGGCGACTGTCACACCCTTGGCATTTGGGGGAATTTCTCTGGCAACATCGGACTCCTGGTGAGTGCCAAGCTAGCTCACGTATGGCCAGGCGAAGAACCCGATGCGGTGGATGTCGAGCTGCTCATCGACGGGAGGGTCATCAAACACACCTTCTACCCAAGCGAGCTCGAGATCATCGGAGGCGATGATGCCTCCTGATTCCGAATTTCTCAATCAGCTCCAGTCCCACGTGGGCGGGCTCGTCAAGGTGGGGGAGCTGGACAGCGGGCTCGTGGCAAGCGCCTTCAGCGGCAAGTTCGGACTCTTGCTCCGCGCAAATTCCTGGTACGTCAAGGGCGCTGTCGCCGAGCTGTTCATCGATGGGAGATGCGTGGTCATGACATTTCTCCCAGGCGAGATCGAGATCATCGCACGCGATCCCTGAGACAGCGGCATCCTTTCAAAAAGTCTCCATCGACTCCTTCCCACTTCCCGCCCGCCGAATTATAGGACCCGTGCAGAGGGGCCCCTATGTCGAGAAAGAAAGAGAAGGAACAGATCCAGCTGCTGCAGTCCCACGTGGGCGGTCTGGTCAGGCCCTACAAGTCTCGATCGTACGGCGACCTGCCACCTCACGATGGCAAGGTCGGACTCCTGCTGGGCGCAGAGCCCTGGTCGATCCACAGCTCCACCCTGCGGGTCGAGCTGCTCATTGACGGAAGCGTCCGAGTCTGCGACTTCTACGTGAGCGAGCTCGAGCTCATCGAAGGTGAAGATGAATCCCACTGATTTTTACCAGCAGCTGCTGGCTCACGTGGGTGGGCTTGTTCGCGTTCTACCGAGCCGCGACGCGATGGTCCCCACCGGCGTAGCCCTCCTCGAAGGCAAGACGGGCCTCTTGCTGAAAGTCGTCAACTGCTGCACGATGAGCTGCGGCCCGCTTGTTCGGGTCGAGGTGCTCATCGACGGGAGCATCCAATCCCACGCTTTCGCCAGGGAAGAGCTCAAGCTCATCGAAAGCGAAGGCTCCGACGGGACAGACGAAAACACCTCGCAATTTTCATCACCACCTTCCCAGACCCTCCGCACCGAATTATAGGACCCGTGAGGATGGGCCCATGCTGAGCAGCCAAGACTTCATGCAGCGCTTGAAGTCTCACGTGGGCGGCCTCGTGAGAATTGTAAACGTCGAAAGCGTGTCGCCAAGTCGAAACGACGTGATCTTCCTCCTGGTCTCCGCGAATTGGGACCCGGAACTGGGCACTGACGAGACGGGTCAGGCGGAGATCAGGGTCATGGCGAACGGCATGATCGAAACGATCTACATCTACGAGAGAGAGATCGAGCTCATCGGAGGCTGCAGTGCTGAGTGAGGCCGAGTTCCTCCGAAAGCTGCGGTCCCACTACGGTGGCATCGTGAGGATGGAGAGAGCTGACGAGCTCCGCGAGCTGGGGATCGCGTGCAACTTGGCCGTCCTGCTCCACGCGCACACCGAGAAGCTGCATCCAACTGGATTCGTGGCAGAGGTCAGGGTCCTCATCGACGGAGGCACCGAGTGGTTCGATGTCCTACCAGAAGAAATCACCCTCGTTGGAGGAGCGGATGATGCGGACGGGATCGTTTCATAGCATCGTGGGTTCCCTCATCGTCTTTCACCCGGGCTCTCTCTACTTCGACATCGAAGGATACGAGGGAGAGCCCGTGCTCGTGACCAAATGCGGCTACCAGTTCATCGACAAGGAACCTGACGACGCGAGGATCTCCTTCCTCTACAAGGGGGAGATCTGGCATCGGCGGGTCTCCCCCTTCGACTTCGTGCAGGTCGTGCTCGAGGACGACTGAATTTTTGCAGGTCTTCTCCCGGCTTGGGGTGTCCAATCCTCGCCCACCGAGTTATATTCGACTGGGAGGTGAAGGATGAAGAAGCTCCTCGCAAGGACCCGCGACCCAGGGGTAGGGGCCCCTCAAAAGCGGCGTCGCCGCCAGTTCAACGGTGGCAAGCTCCCGACCAAGCCTGTCACGGCGTGGGTCCCGCCTGAGCTCGGGTCGCTCGTCAGGATCTCGGGCACCAAGGGCGACCAGATGCGCTACATCGTCATCGCCTGCACCGTTCCTCCGAGCGGTGGCTGGGGCGAGGTCACCCTCATGGGAGGGAACGGGATCCAGACGGTCCACGCAAAGAGGATCCTGCCAGACTGAAATTCTTCAACAAATTGCCTTCCCACTTCCCCCACACCGAATTAAAGAGGAAGGGGGCCCCTCCAAGGCGGAGGGGAAAATCCTCCCAAAGAAGGAGCAGAAGATGCAAGACAGCACCAAGATCCAGATCATCGTCGCAGACAAGGGCTTCGTGTTCATCGGGCACATCCTCGAGACCGATGGGCCTGAGGTGGTCATCGCGAACACCCAGAACCTGCGCCGCTGGGGAACGACCAAGGGCCTGGGAGAGCTCGTCGATGGCCCGACCGAAAAGACCGAGTACGACGCCTGGGGGACGGTGATCACGGTCCCGATCATCCGGGTCGAGGTGCCTGAGTCGAGCAAGTGGCACGAGATTCTGGCAACCTGATCCTCAGGGGCCTCCCATGCCCGACCGCCTCACCGTCATCCTCCCTCCTGTCCTCTCTGATGAAGAGAGGATTGCGGAGGCCCTCGACTACAACTCTCTCACGGAAGGAGATGGCTGGGGTAATAGCACCGGCGTCGACGAAGGCTGGGGCGATGGTAATGGCTATGGCAACGGCGGCGGCTGCGGCCACGGCGATGGCTTCAACTTCGACGTGGGTGACGGCGACGGAGGGAGCAGCACCGATGTCTGACCACCTCACGGTCATCCTACCGCCCATCCTCTCTGACGAAGAGAGAAAACAGGCCCTCCTCAGGAGCTGCTGGCGCGGCGTGTTCCTGCGCGCCGACACAGACGGCTTAGGCAACGGCTATTCCTGGAGATATGGCTTGTCATCGTGCGGCGACGGCTTCGGCTGCGAGTGGGAAGATGGCGATGGCTTCGGCGATGGCTACGGCGACGGCTTCGGCGACGGAGAGAGCAGCACCGATGTCTGACCACCTCACCGTCATCCTCCCACCCGTCCTCTCTGCCGAGGTGAGGATTGAGAAGGCCCTCGACTACAACTCGCTCACAGAAGGCGATGGCTACGGCGATGGCGGTGGCTATGGTAGTGGCAGTGGCATGGGCGACGGCGTCGTCGACGGCTACGGCGATGGCTTCGGCGATGGCGATGGTCGTAGCTATGGCTTTAGCAACGGCGACGGAGAGAGCACAGCCGACATCGAATAAAAGCAAAATTTCCTCCAACTCCACCTTCCCACTTGAACCCCACCGAATTATAAGACAGTGTCCGGCGGCTCGGACGAACAACAATCCTGGAGACAGACATGGACGCCAAGACCCTCGTCAACTGCATCGACGCCCTCCCCACCCGCCAGGCGATCCTCATCCGCGGTGACCACGGCGTGGGCAAGTCCCAGATCGTCCAGGCGCTCGCCCGCCGCCGCAAGAAGAACATCATCGATGTCCGAGCCTCCACGATGTCCGAGGGCGACGTCGTCGGCTACCCCGACCTCGAGCGCACGAAGGAGACCGGCGTCGCGTCGTTCGCCCTTCCCTCCTGGTACGTTCGGGCCTGCAACGAGGGCGTCATCCTCTTCCTCGATGAGCTCAACCGCGGCCTGCCCGGCGTCCTCAACTCGTTCTTCCAGATCGTCCTCGACCGCGAGCTCGGCAGCGGCCCCGACGGCAAGCCGATGCGCCTCCACCCCGACACCCAGGTGATGGCGGCCGTCAACTGGGGCAGCGACTACACCATCTCCGAGATGGACCCGGCGCTGCTGAGCCGGTTCTGGGTGACCGAGTTCAAGCCCACCACCGAGGACTGGATCGTCTGGGCGAAGGACGAGGGCGGCATCAACGGTCTCATCATCGACTTCATCCGCCTCCACCCGGCCCACCTCCGCCCGACGAAGGCCGTCGAGCCGGGCAAGGTCGCTCCCAACCAGCGGTCCTGGGAGATGCTCGACCGCGCCCTCAAGAACGTGGGCATCGACCTCACCGAGCACGGCGGCGCGGCGCCCTCGATCCTCTACCCCCTCGCGACCGGCTTCATCGGCGTGGAGGCCTCGGCGGCCCTCGTCGACTTCGTCACGAGCTACCAGAGCATGGTCACCGCGGATGACGTCCTCAACCGCTGGAACCCCACCCTCGAGAAGAAGGTCCGCGCCCTCTCGACCGAGAAGCAGCTCGCGATCATCGAGAAGGTGAAGGACCACTGCAAGGCCGAGGAGTGGACCGTCGATCAGGCCAAGCGCCTGTACGGCTTCTTCTCCATCCTCACCGGCGACCTGAAGCTGGCCCTCTTCAACGGCGTCCTCGGGACGGGTCGGACGAAGAACGTCTCGAAGTTCCACCACTTCGCCCAGTCCGAGACCATGGCGATCATCAACGCTGCCCAGGCGGTCAACGCCAAGAAGTGATGATGGGGGCCCCTTGGAGGAATTGCAAAATTCTTTCCAAGGGGCCTTCCCATCTCTCCCCCGCCTGATTATAGAGCCGCCACGGAGGTGAAGATGTCGACCGATAACGGAACTGCAGAGAAGGTGAAGGGAGTGTACACGCACCCGGAATTTCCGGAGCGTAGCATCGAGCGCCTGCGCAACGACGCGGCCAACTTCGACTTGAACCACCACCTCGTGGCGCTGCTCTTCACCGAGCCCTTCTACGCGGACGTGATCCGCTCCCTCCACAAGGAGGCGACCGAGTCGATCACCACCGCGGGCGTCCTGTTCAAGGACGGCATCATGCGGATGTGGTGGAACCCCCTCTTCCTCGCGGCGTACACGAACGCCCAGGTCCGCGGCATCCTGAAGCACGAGGCGCTGCACCTCTGCCTCGAGCACACCACCACCCGGCGGTACGAGCCCCACACCATCTGGAACTGGGCCTGCGACCTCGCCATCAACTGCACCCTCAGCGAGGATGAGTTCCCGAAGTGCGGCCTCCGTCCGGGGGCCCCCCTCAACCGACCGGCGAAATGGGCCTTCATGCTGCCCGACGAGAAGGCGCGCCACGAGAAGCTCTCGGCCCTCATCGCCAGCTTCCCCCGCGACCTCTCGAGCGAGGAGTACTTCACGAAGCTGATGGAGGATCCCGAGATCCAGCAGATGGTCAAGGAGTCCAAAGGCCTCGGCTTCGATGACCACGAAGGGTGGGATGAAGTCACCGACGAGGACCGCGAGTGGGCCGCCGGCAAGGTTCGCCAGGCCGTCGCCCGGGCCCAGGAGCGGGCGGACGAGAAGAACGGCTGGGGCAGCATCCCGAGCTCGATGCGGGAGGAGATTCGCCGCAAGGTCCGTGGTGAGATCGACTGGAAGGCCGTCCTCCGCCACTTCGTCGGCGTCTCCTACCGCGCCGACCGGACCTCCTCGATCCACCGCCTCAACCGCAAGTACCCCGGCATCCACTCGGGCACGAGCCGCGACTACAAGCCCCGGATCGGCTGCTTCATCGACCAGTCGGGATCGATGTCCGACGACGACATCACCCTCTGCTTCGGCGAGCTCGGCAGCCTCTCCCACCGGGTCGACATCCTCGTCTACCACTTCGACTGCACGGTCGATGAGAGCTCGAGGACCCACTGGAAGCGCGGGTTGCCGATGCCCAAGGCCCTTCGGACCCGATCGGGCGGCACCGACTTCGAGGCGGTCACGAAGTGGGTCCACGACAGCAAGGAGAAGTTCGACGCCTACATCATCCTCACCGACGGCGGCGCCGGCAAGCCCAGCCACTCCCGGATCCGCCGCGCCTGGGTCCTCGTCCCGGGGCAGTCCCTCGCCTGGGGAGAGGCCGACGCCGCTGATGTCGTCGTGAAGATGAAGAAGCCCCTCACTCGAGAGCGCTGAAGATGCCGCCCTTTCACGAGCTGTCGCCCGACTCCGCCCTCATCGTTGTCATTGCAGCCGCTGCGGTGATGATCTGGCTCCTGCTGTTTGAAGACTAGCGATGGGGGCCCCACTGAAACCTCTCCAGGAGAAGTCCCCGATCCCATTCGGGCACAGGATGGCGGCCAGCTCTGGGTTCCTCGCGGTGGTCTCGAACGACTACTTTGCCGATCGGCTCCGAGGAAAGATCGGCATCATCCTCGAAGGCGCGACAGTTCCGGAGGACATCCCAGCGGGCTCAAAAGAAATTGTTCACACCAAGATGCTCATCGATGGGACCATCAGGTGGCTCTACCTCTTCGAGCACGACATCGAGATCGTGGGGCCCCTTGGCAGCGAAGGCAGCTGAGAGAATTGGGCCCAGCGAGGGCGAGAGCCTGGTATACTATTGCCCGATGTCGATCGAGATTGAAATTCTCAATGCGGGGCCCCTCGGAAGGATGGGGGCCTTGTGCCAACCGATGGGGGCCCCATTGCATCGATGCCAGCAGCAGGAGCAGCCATGCCTGACCGAATCACCGTCATCCTCCCGCCCGTCCTCTCTGATGAAGTGAGGATTGCAGAGGCCCTCAACTACAGCTCGCTCACGGAAAGAGATGGCTGGGGCGATGGCTATGGCGCGGGCTATGGCACGGGCGATGGCGATGGCTATAGCTATGGCTATAGCTATGGCAATGGCAGTGGCTATGGCTATGGCTATGGCAGTGGCATGGGCGGCGGAGGGAGCAGCATCGATGTCTGATCGCCTCATCGTCATCCTCCCGCCCGTGCTCACTGCTGAGGGGAGGATTGCAGAGGCCCTCCTCGACTACAGCTCGCTCGCAGAAGGAGATGGCTATGGAGTGGGCTCTGACTATGGCTATGGCCACAGCGATGGCTATGGCCATGGCGATGGCGATGGATATGGATTGGGCAATGGCACTGGCAGGGGCGATGGCAGGGGCTATGGCATGCACGCCGGCGATGGAAGGAGCACAGATGTCTGACCGCCTCATCGTCATCCTCCCACCCGTCCTCACTGCTGAGGAGAGGATTGCGGAGGCCATCGGCTACAGCTCGCTCACGGAAGGAGATGGCTCTGGCAGTGGCTCTGGCTATGGCCATGGCGATGGCTCTGGCCATGGCGATGGCGATGGCGACGCCGATGGCGATGGTGGTGGCTATGGCACCGGCAGCGGCTCCGGCTACGGCGATGGCTATGGCACTGGCAGGGGCGACGGAGAGAGCAGCACCGATGTCTGATCGACTCACCGTCATCCTCCCACCCGTGCTCACTGCTGAGAAGAGGATTGAGAAGGCCCTCAACTACAGCTCGCTCGCAGAAGGAGATGGCTCTGGCAGTGGCTCTGGCTATGGCTATGGCCATGGCGATGGCTCTGGCCATGGCGATGGCGATGGCGATGGCGATGGTGGTGGCTATGGCACCGGCAGCGGCTCCGGCTCCGGCTACGGCCATGGCTATGGCACTGGCAGGGGCGGTGGCAAGAGCAGCGTACATATAGAATAAGGCAGAAGACTTTCGCAAGATTCTTCATCCTTCTTCCTTCCCACTTAGCCCTCGCCGAATTATCAGATGGAGTCCGGTGGTTCTGGCAGTTCCCCACTCCCGCGGAGTTCGCGATGACTTTCCTCGTTCAGGTCGGCAAGGGTTCGAAGGGCTCCTACAGCACGCGCTACTCCTTCGGCAGCGGCCTCGAAGCCTGGGCCTGGTACAAGGGCATCAACATCGGGATGGGCTACAAGAAGCGGCTCGTCAAGATCTTCGAGGATGGTACCCGGAAGACGATGACCCGCTCGAGCTGAAGGCCCCTGGAGGGGGAGCGCAGGAAACCTCAAAATTCCTCCTCCCTCCTCCTTCCCACTTGGACCCAGCCGAATTAACAGGTGGTGTCCTCCCCTCTCCTGGAGCTCAAGTGACCAACGTCGCCCTCACGAACCTCGAGTACCTCGCCCTCAAGATCGAGACCACCCCCGGCCTCTCTGCCCGCGAGCTCCTCCGCGCGCTTCACGTCTACCGTCACGGCCCCCACAAGCGCCGCGGTTCGAGCGGCAACTGGGGCGCGAGCTACTTCGTCCCCTCGGGGAAGTACCGCAACGTGCTCTGGACCGACTCCGCGCCCGAGGCGTGGCACCAGCCTGATTGGGCGGATTGCCTGATCCGCGTCCGCACGAAGGGCATGTGGACCATCACGGCGCTCGGCCACGAGGTCGCGAACCGCGCCCGCCAGAAGCTCGGTCTTCCCGTGGTTTGAAGAAGTTTCTTCACGAACATCCTTCCCAATCCGCCCCCGCCGAATTACTAGATCGCGTGGGGTGGATGGTTCACCCGCAAAGAAGACTAACGAAACTCTTTATCAAGCGGGAGGGAGACATGGCGTACGTCGCAGGAAACCCAAAGACGAAGAAGGCGCTGAAGGAGCTCCTCGCGAGCGGCAGCGTCGTGGTGTTCGAGCCCGGGCTCGGGAAGATCCCCCACGATGGCGTGGTCTACCTCGAGGGTCCCCACTTTCCGGCGCCCCACACCTGGTACGCTCAGGCGGTCATCAAGGACGGGAAGGTCACCAAGGTCCGGTGAAAAGTTCAAAATTCTCCCCCAGCCTCCTTCCCAATCCACCCCCGCCGAATTACTAGATGGGGTCCGGTGGTTCGGACAACCCACACTGGAGGAAAGAATGGCTGCAGTTCCTGCCTCGATGACGAAGCGCCACCCGAACAACCCCGCCGGCGTTCGTGCCATGCTCGGGGAGTGCTTCTCTTGCACGCTCAAAATCAAGACCTATGAGTCCGATCCCCAAGTTGCTGGCGTGTGGCGTGTCACTGCTCACAATGGTTCGCAGGCGATCGTCTATCTTGCTGGCTATGAAGACTCCTGGGGGCAGGTCCGCGAGTACAACGACGCCGAGTTCGAAGACGGCTACCCAGCCTGAATGCCGAAGTATTTTCCTTTAGTTCCTTCCCACTTGGCCTCTACCGAATTAACAGATCAGGTCCGGTGGTTCGGACGGTTCCCCTCTCGCTTCTGGAGCTAGACCATGCGCCTCAAGTTCTGCGACACCTTCGAAATCGGCACCCAGATCGGCGACATCCAGGTTCCTGCCGAGCTCCTGAAGCGCCACAAGAGCGGCGTCGACTGGATCGACGAGGGCCTCGGCGGCGAGGGCTTCACCCCCTCGATGGTCACGATGTTCACCGGCGAGGCCGGCTGCGGCAAGACGACCGCCCTCCTCTCGCTCGCCAGCGGGATCACCATGAACGGAGGCGTCTGCCTGTACAACACCGCCGAGGAGAGCCTCTTCCAGGTGAAGCGCACGGTCGACCGCCTGGGCCTCCGTGGCAACTTCCTCGTCGGCGGTGAGACCCTCGTCGAGGACATCATCGCGGCTGCCGACAAGATCCGCAGCCTCCCCCAGAACAAGGACAAGCCCTTCTTCCTGATGGTCGACTCCCTCCAGTGCCTCGACGACGGCAAGTTCTCGACGGGCCGCCTCACCTCGGCCACCGCCGAGCGGGCCCTCGAGCAGCTCACCGTCTGGGCGAAGGAGAACTACACCCACGTGATCGTCATCGGCCAGGTGACAAAATCGGGCACTTTCGCTGGCTCGAACAAGATGAAGCACATGGTTGACGCCCACATGCACCTCGGCCTCGAACGGAGAGACAAGGAGCTCCTGGGCTACCGTCGCTTCGAGGTCCAGAAAAACAGGTTTGGCGGATCGGGCATGATCACCTGGCTCTCGCTCGGTCAGAAGGGCTTCACCGTGGCGGCCACCGAAGAGCGCGGCTGATTGTCTATGGGCTCTTCACAGACTCAGCAAATCTGTGAAGAGCCCCTGGCATCTTCGCTTCTTCGTCCGTTATTCTAAGCAATCTCATACCGTTCTGTCTAAACCAGTCGTTCTGTGCAAGATCGCGAGCCAGCGCTTCGGGCTTAGAGTGCCAATAGACACCATCGAACTGGATCCAGCAGTCATGCTCTGCGCAGTATCCGTCTATCCACCATCCATTTTTGAATTTCTGGTATTCTAACTCGACGGCGAGAACGTCAGCCAAATTTGAAAGAAAATCAACCTCAGACTTCGACCTCGTGATAGTCAGCCCTCTTGTCAACTGAAAGCTGTAATTCTCGAGTCTAGCTTTGAAGGACTTTGCAGCCATTTTCCTACAATGAGCACTGTTACCTACTAAGCTGCCCTTCTTAGCAACGTCCTCTCTGGCTATGAGGTAGTCAGCTCCGTACTTCTCTCTGCAAGTGCTCTTTCTGCTTTCGTCAGCTATTCCTCCCGACTTCATCGCAATTCGATGGCAAGCGTGTCCACAATAGTGCCTGGGGTTGGCGACTGTTTTCTTCAAGTTTTCTGACTTTTCGAACGTGACTCCGCAAACGTCGCAGAGGAAGATCCCGAATTTTTTGTTTTTTCGAGCTCCAGTCGATGATAGAGCTTGTTTCGTGGTGTATTCGATGAATGCCATGATTCTAAGTATGCACCAGGAACTGGTTCGTTTGTTACAAACCGGTTCTTTTCGCAGCAATTCTCCCCCAAATCCCCTCCCTCCTCCTTCCCACTTGGTCCCAGCCGAATTATCAGATGGCGTCCGACGGCAATTTCATGCTCGGCCAGCTTCATACTTACTGCTAAGGAGTAGTAGCCTGCATGAAAAAGCCAGAAGAAATTCTCCGCCATCAGCTCATCGAGAAGGCGAAGGGCAAGAAAGATGGGGTGTTTACATACGGCGGGAGCTCCTATCGCGTGAAGGATGGTAAGCTCACCCACTACTCGTTCAAGAATCAAATTCTTCAGGTCTTCGGCGCGTTTGACGTTGCTGTTGGTCGATACGAATGGAGCCATGAAGCAAAAGCTCTTTTGAAGTCGGTCAAGGACTAAATTTCTCCCCCAGCCTCCTTCCCACTTGGTCCCAGCCGAATTAACAGATGGAGTCCTCTTCGGACAGGTCCAAGTTAGCTGGAGATGAAGATGAAACTCGAGCCTATCGACACCCTGCGCCATCCCACCTCGCCCAAGCCCAGCTGGATCGTCGCCTTTCGTCCGACAGGCTGGTCTCTCGGAGGTGGTCTCACCGATGACAAATTCTGGTGGCGCTACGCCCAGCCGGGGCGGTGGTTCGGGTCGTCGACCCCGGAGCGTCGCCACCTGATCGGAAAGATCGTTGCAGTCAAGCGGGTGGATGGTGGCTTCTACTACCGGATCACTTCGGGGGTGAGCGGCTGGGATGTCGCCTACGAGGATGTGAAGCACCGCGTCCTCTCCATCGAGGATGAATAACCTCAAAATTCTCCCCCAAGCTTCCTTCCCACTTGGTCCCAGCCGAATTAACAGATGGTGTCCTCTTCGGACGGATTGCAAGGGAGATGAGACCATGAGCGACCTGACCTTGAAGCTCTGCCCGTTCTGCAAGAGCGCACCGCGCATCGCCGACCCGTCGTGCCTGACGTTGCACGTTCAATGCTCCTTTGACGAATGCCCCGCATCGTGGGCTGTGTTCCACATCGACAAGTGGAACGCCCGCCCCGTCGAGGACGCCCTGCGCGCCGAGCTCGCCGACGCCGTCGCCTACGCCGTCGCGGGGGGTCTGCCCGAGGGGCTGACCCGCGACATCGTCGCCGCCTACGAGGCCTCTCTGCGGCTGGCCCACACCCAACCCCGACCCACCAAGGAGCCGACCATGTCCGAAGCCGACACCACCAACCCCGACGCCGAGCTCTTCGATCGCCTCGCCGCCGCGGCCCGCGACGGCTCGCTCGCCGCCTACGCCATCGTCGTCCAGACCGTCGACCCGGGGCGCGAGACGGTCACGATGGTCACCGACTTCGTTGTGACCGGCGGCGATGACGGCAACTTCGACGCCTTCGCGCATGGGTTCGACGGCTTGAAGGGCAAGGTCGGCGCCTACGTCGACGCCTACCTGGCCGCGAACGGCGACGCTGAGCGCGATCCGCAACGACGTTGAGGGAATCCAGTTCGCCCTCCAGAGACTGGAAGGTTGGCTCAACTAGCCCCTTTACGCATCAGCTCCACCGAATTACTAGACCAAGTCACCTCAGCCAGCAAGGAACGAAAATGACCAGCCCCGCTCAGACGACCTCCACCGGTCAAGCTCTCCCCACCGATCGCGCGTGGGGACCCTGGGTCTTCATCCCGAACCCCTTCACCGGCGCTCCCTACAAGGCCCAACGCACCCGGGCTGGCGTCGAGGAGGGCACTTCGGAGCGCCTCACGATCTGGCTCGGTGATGATCCGCGAGATGGCGAGCCCCATGACCACCCGTGGCCTTTCACCACGACGATCATCCCGTCGCCCACCCGCGGGGGGACGGGCTACCTCGAGGAGGTCTGGACCTTTGACGCGGCGGGCAAGCCTACCGTTGAGGTCTTCTGGCGGGGTGCTGGCGAAACGTTCGAGGTTCCTGCTGGCCGCGCGCACCACGTGCGGAACGTCGTCCCGGGGACGATGACCCACATGGTCATCGGCAAGCTCACCGCGGGTCCGAAGGACTGGGGGCACTGGACCCCTGGCGCAGATGGTACCTACAAGTACAGCCTCGCCCAGGCTTCCCCCGAGTTCCTGCAGCTCCTGAAGCACTTTGGTCATCTTCCCGAGTAGACCTCGGCTCCTTCCTTCTTCGGCACAGGCACTTCACACAGCAGGAGAAAGCATGCTCACGAACGTTTCCAGCGGTTCTTCCGTGATCGTCTACCGGTCCGAGGGCGAGGCCATCATGGACCAGTGGCTGTACAACGACGGGGGAATCATCTACATCTTCGCCGCCTGCGGCATCGTGGTGGGGTGCGCCTTCCTTTGGTCCAAGATCGAGCCTCTTTTCCGCAGGCGGAAGTAATTCCTCCACCAGCTCCTTCCCACTTGGCGCGGACTGAGTTATAAGGTCAAGTCACCTCTAAGGGAGAAAGCATGGCAAGAGAAACTCGCCGCCAGATGATCGAGCGCATGAACGAAGCGGAGCGCCGTCGCATGCAGAAGGAGCGTGACAAGAACGCTGAGCAGTGCCGGCTGAACCGCTACGGCGCCGACGTCGACGAGAGGATCCAAAATCTGATCGACAACCAGAACAACTTCGAGAAGGAGCGTGAGGCTGAGCGGCGCTCGGCTGCTTCCGGCAGCGCTGGTAGCTACGCCAACACTAGCTACACTGGCCCTTCCGGAATCTACGTGAGCCCTTACTACAACTACACCGCAAAGTTTGGCGAGGACATCTAATTTCCTCCCAGCTCCTTCCCATTCGACCTCCGCCGAATTATCAGATGGAGTCCGGTTCACCTCTCCACTGGAGTTCACGATGAGCTTGATCGACTTCTCCCCTGATAGCCCGTGCCGCTGCGGCTTCGATGGAAGCGGCACCCACCTGTGCCACGCTGGCCGGGCGAGCGGCGACCAGTGCCAGAACGAGGCCAAGCCCCGCTTCATCGCCCAGCTCGCGGCGCTGGCGGGGATGCAGATGAAGACGTCCGTGGCGCTCGCATGCTACTGCGACGCCTGCCACGCCGAAGCATTCCCGAGCTGAGGAGCACCCCCATGAAGATCTCAGAAGCCCTCGATCTCCGGCGCCACGAGGCAGAGGCCTACAACCGCGCTCGGGTCGCCCTCATGCGGGGTGAGACGGTGAACATGCGTCCCCCTCGGTACGTGCACCTGAGCGAGCTCGAGGACTACCCGCCCGAGCCCAAGGTGGTCTGGATCGTCCGGGTCCCCGGCTACGTTGGGGATGGAACCCTGGCTGCAGGCGCTTACAGCTGGTCTCGCCTCATCGCCGTGAGATCGGCTCGAGGCCCTGAGCACTTCCGCCGTGGCAGCGGCAGGTCGACGATCGGGCGCAACGCCCTCCGCCACGGCCGGATCAACTGGGCGGAGACGGTTCGGCGATACGAGGCCTGGCACGGCCTCGTCCAAAGCATGAGCGCCGCCTACAACCGCGCCGTGAAGGAGATCGACGACCAGTGGTACCACTGGTCGTGGGAGCAGACCGACGGGGACCGGCGCTACGTCCAGCATGGAAACTTCTGGTACTCCTTGACGGCTGGCCCAGGCATGGGGACCTCCACCGTCGTCCACTGCGCCCGTGAGAAGTCCGACCTCTACAAGTCGTTCTCCGAGATCTTCAAGAGCCCCGCGAAGCTGGCATCGACGTATCCCTTCCTTGCCAGCGATCCCACCCCCGGCGCTCCCGCCGCCTGACGGGCTGTCCCTCGAGGCCCTCAGTCACTTTCTTGAGTCCCTGCCATAGGTTACCATTGACGAACCTGGTGCAGGCCCTCTGAGGGCAAGCAGCAGTCTCTCCGAAGGTAGCAGCCCACACCGGAGCCACAGATGGAACTCGCAAACATTGAGCCGATCATCCGCACCGTCAACCGCGACGCCGTCACCTGGGACGCTGACAACCGGGTCTTCTTCGCCCATGACCTGGCCCTGGGCTGGTACGGCGAGCCTGTCGTCCTCGTCTCGCCTGAGACGGGCAAGTCGATCCGCTTCAGCAAGCTCGAGATCCAGCTCCGCTTCCACACCGGCGACATCGACTCGTGGATCCTCCGCGGCGCTGACCACCCCTGGGAGCTCCTCATCAAGGCCGACAGCGACGAGATCTGCCAGCGCAAGGTGTAGGTTCCTACAAAATTCCTCCCCTTCCTCCTTCCCACTTTCAACCCGCCGAATTATCAGATGGAGTCCGGCGGCGCCGACAGCTTCAACCAGCCGCACTCGAGGTACCACGTGGCCTTCTCCGACATGACCTTCTTCGACAAGCTCAGCTACCTCTGGTCGATGCCCAAGGACTGGACGGCCGGCCCCGGCCTCCTCCTCGCCCTCTGCGCGGGGATGATCATCTACGTCCTCGTCTACGCGGCCACCGAGAAGTAGAGTCCGCTTTCCAAGCAGCAGCAACCCTCAGCAGCAAGAGCAAATGGAGCATACAATGGACGCGAAGAGTGCAGTGAAGAGCGCGGTGAAGTTTGTTGTCCAGGTCGGCAGCGTCAACGGTGCCTACGTCACGGTGTACGAGACGGATGGCGCCACCGAGCGCGAGAAGAACAACGCATTCTCGATCTACCTGGCCCCGTCGGGGCGCGGTGTGGTGAGCGCCAATGGGATGGGCATGAAGAAGCGCCTCCTGGCCGTCGGCCCTGATGGCCGCGAGACGGAGCTGGCTGCCTCGTTCGTGGAACTTTTCTAAGCGCAGGCCGGTTGCTCGCCCAGCCTCCTACTTACCGCTGAGGAGTAGCAAAATGAACATCAGCGAAAACCGGCTCAGGCAGATCATCCGTGAAGAGGTCCTTGCGGAGGCTCCGGACTTTGAGACGCAAAAGCTCCACGCCGAGCGCGAAGCGCTCCTCGCTGAAGGAGCCGAAGCCGAGCGAGCAGCCATCGTGGCAGACCTGCGGGACGAGCTGCGTGACATCAAGCGCTATGGTGCGCCCGATGACGTGGCAGGCTGGCTTGCCGGCGTCATTGCCTTCTACGCAAGCGGTGGTCACCGAGCAGTGGAACCCTCATGAAAAGGCCAGAAGAAACTCTCCGCCAGCTCATCCGTGAGGAGGTCCTTGCGGAGACTCCGAGCATCGACTCCTACAGGAAGGGTCCTGGCATCGTCGTCAGCCGCCTCGGTGGCTGGTCCCACGTCCCCCAGGAGCAGGGGACGGCACCCACGCGCTCTGGCCTCTGGGCCTTCATCTTTCCGCACTTCGAGCCGTTCCTGGTCGGATCGACCGACCACGCAGGGATCACGAGCGGCACCAAGCGGCCGAGCCGGTACGAGCTCATGAAGTCGAACAAGCACTCTGACCCGAGCCTCGCGCTGAAGCATGCGCGCTACGTTGGCAGCCTCTACACCCGCCTCGCTCGCGTCCCAGGCGCCGAGGTCGACCCGGAGAACCCCGGGTGGGCTTTGGTCGACGCCGACAGCCTGAGGAAGTACGTCAACGGCCGATACGCGAACGACCAGTTTGCATACTGGACGACTCCTACGATGAGGAAGAACTTCTGGGGAGACAAGCAGACCCCCAAGGCGATCGACCTGAAGGCGATCAACTTCTCGAAGGACGAGTACGAGGTCTTCATCCCGAGGGGCGAGGGCCGATTCATCTAAAACCTTCCAGGAAGCCTTCCCAACCAGCCCTCGCCGAATTATCAGATGGAGTCCGGCGGCTCGGACAAGCCAAGTGAGAACTTCCCCCTGAGGTGAACCATGACGACGACTTGGACATCCGACGAACACGGCAACAAGGTCTTCAAGCACGAGGGCTGGGAAGTCCAGATCTGGAGCCCCCCGTGGACCTCCCGAGTCTGCGTGACATCTCCTGAACGCGGAGTCGAGGTCGATGTCTTCGAAGAAGGCATCTGGGTCTACGGCGAGTCAGCCGGAGGCTGGGAAGGTCCTGGACCTCAGGCGTTCACGATCCCGTGGCCCGTCGTCAAAGCCATCATTGAAGCCCAGTCCGTGGTCGGCAGCTGACCACCAGCAGGAGTTGAGCCATGACAAGCTTCCAAAGGATCATCGCCCTCCTTGTTCTCCTCATCGTGGCGAGTGTGGTGTGCGGGTTCGGCCTGGGCCGCATTTACGCACCTTCCGCGCCCGCAGCGCCCGAACCCTGGCCCGCTTGGCAGCGAGTCGACCCTCCCCGGGAAGACCTGGAGTGCTGAGTGCCGCTGAACACCACCAACGGCGGCATCGTGTGCTCTCCCAAGGTGGTGAACCCAGCCCTCTGAGGCCGTCTGGTCCCTCAGAGGGCTCTGAGTCACTTCTTCGTTCCCCGTCCATGGGTACCTATGGCCTGGCGTCGCGGAGACCCAGAGTGACACAGAGGGAGCAGGGGGTTAGCGCAAAATTTCACCACAAGCCTCCTTCCCACTCGGCCTCGGATGAATTAAGGTCCCTTCACTGGAGGGCACAATGCACACCGTAGAAGAGCTCCTCGAGGACATGCGCCGCCACTTGAAAGTGATCGTCGTGCCGGGCGGCTGCAAAGAGTTCCGTGAAGTCCTGAGGCTGAAGGGTTTGCGCGCCGGCGACAGTCCTTACGAGACCATCCACTTCGGCGACACCTTCATGATCTCCGAGTCGGAGCTCAAGCGTGCGATCGTCCACGAGTGGGCTCACATGAGGGTGTGGATCGAGCGGGGTCGCGGTGGGGACGACTTCGGCTGCGGCTCGCCCATCGATGGGCCTGAGATCGAAGAGGCGACCTGCGGGATCGATGTCGCGATGCGCATGAGGCTGGGCATGCGCCGCGAGGACGCCATGAAGCTCTTCCTCGGCGAGTACGATTACAGGAGCGCGCTTGAGTGGGAAGATGAAGTGGGCTACCTCGGCGAGGACGAGTGCTTCCAGGCAGCCATCGACGGGGGCGAGGCTGCGATCAAGAGGTGGGAGGCGGCTCGGTAGAATTTCACCACAGGTCACCTTCCCAGCCGGCTCCTACCGAATTATCAGATGGAGTCCGGCCCGTCGGTCGGCTACCAGGAGCTCAAGATGACCAAGATTGCATTCGACCTCGACACCGCCCGCACCCTGAAAGCTGGGGACCTCATCGATCCGGCCGAGTTCGGCAACGGCGTCCTGCCTGAGAGCGTCGTCGTCGCGCTGGCGCGCGGCGCCATGGGAATGCCGATCGTTCACGTCAAGTTCCGCGATCGGGCCCACGCCACCGAATGGCTCCTTCGCGATGGCGTCCCCCAAGAAGACGTCGTGTTGTTCCTGAAGCCTCGCCGTTGCTACCGCACCTACCACCTGGGCTTTCCGCGTAAGTAGCCAAGGGAGGACAAGCAGACACGGAAAGGTCTCTTGAAAATCCTCCAGGATGCCTTCCCACTTGGCTCCCGCCGAATTATCAGATGGAGTCCGGCCCGTCGGTCGGCTACCAGGAGCTCAAGATGGTTCGGATCCAGATCGACATGTTCATCCCCTTCGTCCCGAGCAAGGGCCAGGACATCACCTGGAACATTCCCGGCAGGATCGCTCCCGTGCGGGCGATCGCGCTCGAGCCGGTCGGCTGCAACCCCGGCGGCATGCCCGAAGTTTGCGAGTTTGTCGAACTCACCTTCACCGATTGGGACCACGCCCGGGAGTGGATGAGAGAAGAGGGGATGAGCAACACGGAGATCGCCTACCACCGCTCCCGGATCGAGGTCATCTCCTGAAGACGCAGGGAAATTCCTCCACAGGAAGCCTTCCCACTTGGTTCCTACCGAATTATAAGAAGGAGTCCGGTGGCCCCGGACAAACCTCCAAGGAGACCACATGATCAAGATCACCCTCGAATTCGACTTCAAGACGACCCCGAGCAAGGGCCAGGACGTCGCTGACCTTCTCGGGGTCTACCTTGTCGGCCGAGGACCCAAGGTCCATCCGGCCTCGGCGATCGTCCTCGACCCGTGCGGCCCGTGGGACAGCATGGCAGTTGTCGAGGTGGCCTTCGCCGATGAGCCCCATGCCCGAGATTGGATGGTTGCCGGAGGCTGGCGGTCCGAGGACATCGAGCGCCGGCTGCGCGGCGAGCGGTAGGTTCCCACTGAGCGGGAAGGAAAAGAGGAAAATCCTCCACAGGAAGCCTTCCCACTTGGCCCCCACCGAATTATCAGATGGAGTCCGGCCCGGCGGTCGGTTCCTCTCGCCTCCTGGAGTTCAAGATGTCTGGTTTCAAAGCTCCCACCGACGCGATTCTTTTCCCGGAAAGCTTCATCAAGCCTGGCGCGGACCTCGCCGATACTGCCGTGCATCTCGCTGAGGCTGCCCGGCGCGGGAAGCTGAAGTCCGCCGTTCTCTTCAACGGAATTTGGCTCACCGCTTCGCCCGCCTCGCTCGATGAGGGCACTACCGTCGCGCACGAGGCTGCCCGAGCGGTGATGCGCTGGAAGGACAGCGAGCTCGAAGCCCTCAAGGCGCGGATCGCAGATCTTGGGAAGTAATCTCTCCCGGTTCCTTCCCACTTGGTCCCTACCGAATTATCAGACTGAGTCAGCCAGCACCACCCTCTCGGAGTTCCCATGTCCAACTCGACAATCGCCGCGCAGCTGCTCCAGAAGTTGAGCCACTTGCTCGAGGCCAACAAGGCTTACAAGTCGATTCAAGCCGAGGCCTACGTCATCGCCACGAAGGCCCAAACGAACGGTCAAGTCGGCAGTCTCCTCAACCCCTGCTGGATCGACCACCAAAGCCAGGGTCACCGCGAGATTCCTGACGACATCTTCAAGCTGGTGGAAGAATTCTCTT
>Ga0181349_1000346_pt1 | contig 19794 bp, 17 predicted proteins | sample Su13VDMM110SD_FD_130106 | JGI IMG/M metagenome (GOLD analysis project Ga0181349, IMG submission 130106) | Freshwater viral communities from Lake Michigan, USA - Su13.VD.MM110.S.D | ecosystem: Environmental > Aquatic > Freshwater > Lake | place: USA: Michigan | collected 2013-07-16 | reverse complement strand
TGTGCATTTTGTGCTTGAGATGCACTTAATGCATACGAAGCACTAGTTGCAAATGATGAGCTTACAGCATTTAAAACGTAAGAGGCAGTTACTGCATTTTGAACAAATGATGCTGTTTGTGCATTTACTACAAACGATGCTGTACTAGCAAATGATGAGCTAACAGCATTTAAAACATAAGAGGCAGTTACTGCATTTTGAACGAATGATGCTGTTGAGGCAAATGAAGCACTTGTTGCTTGTGTAGCATTTGATGCGGTACCTAACAGAGAGCCTGTTATACCATTAGTTACAGATAAAGAATTTAAAACTGCATCTGATCCAGATACAATTAATTTTTTCCAGTTGGGCATTTTATTTTAGATTTAGTACTATGGTTAGTTACATACACTTATGCCGTGTATATGCCTACTTCCTTGCGGCCAATAGTATTGTTTGGTATAAATATATTATATATCTAAATTAACTATTATTTTGTTTTATATATTGATTTTGAATCTTTATAATAAGATTATAAAATACTTCTATTTGATGACCTTTTAAAGTGGTATCTTTTAAAATACCAAGTAAAAGTTCTAGTTCCTGTAATGTTAAATCATTTTCAGAAGCTAGAACGTTTATGTTTGTTGGTTGTGTTTTATTACCAACAATTATTTGATTTGCTGTAAAAGCCATAACTTTTTTAATTAGTTGTTTAAGCATATATAAATATATCCCCAGTACTACTATTTACATGTATATTACCGGATCCATTAGTACTACCACCCCAAGTTGGATTTGCTGGTGGTGCACTACCTGTTATTTTTGCTGATACTACAAATTCATCTGGTGTTAATGATGTAGATGTTCCTATAGCATCATAAGCCATAGCAAAACGACCATATGTTCCTGTTGAACTTGCTTCTAAATAGAAGGCTGATCCTGAGCCTGCTGCGTTATATTGAGTAACCCAACCTGAATCTGCTAATACACCTGAACCACTGTTTATTAGGATAAATTTATCCTTAATATTTAAGTTATCTACATTAGTAAATGATGCTGTACCAGCAACTGATAAGTTACCTGTTATTGTAGCATCTCCTGATACTGTTAGTGTTGTTAATGCTGATGTTCCTGTTATTGTTACTCCAGCTAATGTTCCAACACTTGTTAATGATGAAGCAAGTACATTGGAAGCTAAAGTAGCTCCAGTTAATGTTCCGGCTGGTGCAATTACTGCTGCTGTTGTGATACCTGTTGTTAAACCTTTAGCATTAATAGTAATTACTGGAATTGCTGTACTACCACCAGTTGTACCTGCTGTAGCTACTGTTGCTAAAGTAGTTGCATTACCTACTGATGTTACATCACCTGTTAAGTTAGCATTTGTTGTTACTGTTGATGCGAGGGATGATGATGTGGCAAAGGATGCTGATGTGGGTACTAATGTTACTAAACTTTGATTAAAAGTAGTACCATCACCTTTTGTAAATGTTAAGTTTGGATTACTAAAACTAGCTGTTGTTAACAATGATCCTGTGCTTACTTGATTAACAACATTTTGAGCAAAAGATGCTGTTAAGGCATATGATGCACTAGTAGCGGTTGTTGCAAGGCCATTTAGTGAACCACTAAAAGATCCAGTAAATGATGTTGCAATAACATTAGTAGTTACACTAAGTGAATTTAAACTAGCATCTGATCCAGATACTATGACTTTTTTCCATGTTGCCATTTTATTTTATGTGTTTTATGTTAATAAATATATGATTTATTCAAGCCCAATGTATAAAGATGATGAAGTAAACCAAATACTTCCTGCTTCTGTTGTTCCTGTTGGTATTATTGATTGTGTTGCAAATTGTACTATACTTTGACTAACAGTTAATACAGATTGTTGTGTTGTGAAATTTTTTATTACAAATAAATTGCTGTATAGAGTAGTATTACTACTAGAAGATATGTTTAAATATACATTACTGCCAGATTGTATTAAGAATAAATTGCTAGGAGTAGTATTTACACTAGCTGTAATACTTCCTGTTGTTATTCGAAAAATATTAAAATTAATAGAAGAGGCAGTTGCTGCATATGATGCACTTAATACTGTACCTACAATATTTGAAGCAGTGATGTATGATGCTGTTAATGCATTATTAGACCAACTAGCAGTACCTTGTAATGAACCAGTAAATCCTAATGTTGATGTTACTGATCCTGAAATTATTTGGTTACCTATAAACGTATTTGAACCTGTGGTTGCAAATGAACCTGCATCTATATTACTTCCACTCCCGCCATTCATTGCATATGATGCTGTTAGCGCATAACTACTACTTAACACACTCATGGAACTGGTGCTACTATTTAACACATAGGCTGGTGCATAGGAAGCTGTATCAGCATACGATGCACTTGTTATTGATGTAGATGTTCCTATTACGTAACCTCCCGATGTAAACAGGTACTGTCCATCTTCTATAAAAGGAAGTGATAGAGTTCCGTTGAAGACATTAGAACCAGATGTCTGTAAGCTTCCGGATATGATTATATCGTCTATATTAACACCATTAAGAGCATTTATAATTCTTAATACGTGGTCCGCTGTAATTATTTGTCCGGGTGCTATACCGGTTATTGGTATTGTTCCACCTTGTGCGTATGGTGTATAAATTATAACTGGTCCGGATACGTTTGCTCCTGATACATACTGCACGTCCGTACTTGGTATGTTATATCCGGTTAAGCTATTAATATAGTCAACTATCTGATTAACCGATCCACTACCCACGGGGTTAGCTGATTGGCTTATTATAATACCACTACCTGTTGGTACGTTAAAGCCAGATAAACTATTAATTTGATTTATAATATCGTTTAATTGACTCATAGTACGGTTTCAACATTAAATACAATCTTACATAAATTATAAGTCTTACTTGATAACTGTGCTAAGTATGCGTTTATTGAATCAGGTATTAAATATCCATTTAAGTTTAAACTAAAGTTAGTTCTTACTAATCTATCCTCCCCTGTTTCATACGCCAAGCTATCTTCAAAGCTATCAATCTTTGTTAAGAATTGAAATCTTGAAACATCACCCCAGTATGAATTAGATGCAAAATTAATAGCTTCAATAAGTTTATCCATTTGCTCCATAAAATTTGTCCAGATAATACAGTCGTATGATAGTGTTACGTAGTCAGGTGTTACAGTTACAATATACTCATCCTCTAACTTCTGATTCTGTAGTACGTGAAAGTCATCGTAAACATTACGTCTTGAGTATGCTTTTTTAAATAGTTGTACGTTCTGTGCTTTATTACCATCTAGTTTATTACCCAACTGCCTGTTTTGCTGTATTGATTTACGCTTAAACATTATGAGTGGTGACATTATTTTAGCTGCGCCATCTCTATAATACCCATCGCTCTGTACTGATTTCCATTTCTCGGGTGATCCGTATATGATTGGTACTGCTACTTGATTATTATTTTGATAGACTGATAATTTAAGTACGTTTTCAAAATAAAACATAATAGCTTCATCAATATCTTTTATACCAATAGAAAACTTCTTAGCAGTTTCACCATTCATAGAAACTTCAAAAGCTCTATTAAATTCCGGTTGACCGGGTTTAAATGGCTCGGAGGGTATAATGTTTGGATTGCCGTATTCTTTACTATACGGATGCACCAATTTATCCATAAACTCAATTCTATTCTGCGGTCTTACTTCTTGCATGTTATAGTCTAAATTGTTCGATTCCCAATCTTTCTGGTGATGTTAAGTGGGTTTCTAAGATGATTGAAAAGCTACTACCAAAATTCTGTAGTCCCTCTGAGTAGCTATAATCAGGATCTTTACCTACTATCAATTGGTTCTCGTTTACGTTATCAATTTCATAATATAGCTGATAATACATTATAATATCTCCTATTTCTGGAACTACGTTTGCTGTTATTAGATCGTCTTTTAAAAACCTAAATTCAGCATCTCGTCTTGTATCTGGGCCAAAGTCACTGTTGTCGACGGTAAAGTTTCCTCTATCTATTAAGCAATTAAGTAGAACAGGTCCTACGTATTGCTTTACCAATGCCTCACCGTATACATTTGGTGTCGTTATAGGTAGTACTACTTTATAGTAACCTATTTGTTGAGTTACTACATTATGTACAACCTCTGTAGCTATACCTTTAAACATAAGCGCATCCCTCGTTGATCCAAATATTGCCATTTTATCCTAGATACACCATTAGAGGTATATTTGTTAGTGTGTCGTTGAGTGATTGATTTTCTACTTGCTTTCGCTCTAGTTGTGATTTTCTTGTCATATCCTCGAGATCCGTCTTTAACTTTTCTCTAAGTGCTGTTTGTGCTTCACGACCTTTTGCTATAAGATCAGCACCGTTCAAGGTTACCTCTGAACCTGGTACTGGTACCTGTGTGTATTTGCCACGTACTAATCCTAATAATTCTGACGCTAGTGCTAATGTATACTCATATATCCACTGCTTACCTGGTTGATTTATTTGTCGGTATATAATTTGCGTATATGGTGCAAGGGATGGATTAGCTATTAATCCTTGATTTGATCCATATGGACTATTACCTGTTAAACTCATCATATCTGATTGATATGCATAATGTATCCATAGCTTATTTCCATCTGTATTTGGAACTGGCATTATTCTAAGCTTATTATTTATTATTTCAAAGCTTGGATTAGGTTTACGAATTTCGTTAGCCATTTCAATCTCCTGTAATCTCTGTAAATCCCAATAGAGTGGATATAGTACAACACTATTTGCACCACCAACTCCACCAACTCCGGAACCACCCCAATCACTTGGATTTGCTCCTGCCCCACCTAGTTGTGGATAATATGATCCAAATCCGTAAATATAATCAGGAGTAGCTGTAGTATATAACACTCTCTGTATTACAATTCTATCAGTTGAACCCATATACTGTGTATCAACAGCCCACTCTTGTAGATCATACACTTGTTGTTGACTTATTAAATCAAGTGATCCTGATCTCCAATCAACAAACCCACCTACACCGGCTACTGCACCATATGTTGCTGATATGTTTATTATATTTGTGAGATTTGGTGATATAACTGTATTATTCAACGTTGATCCTGTTGAAGCCCCCTCTAGTGTTATATAATTATCCTTAATTTTTGATTGGTATATTTCCTCAGCATATATTGATATAGCTTCTTCAAAGCAAGCATATATGTTTAAATCTTGTAGCTCTACGTCTAGGATTGGATATCCTAATTTCCTTGCTACGTAGTTAGCAACCTTTGGACCATCAGCCTGGTAAGTTAAATCGTTGTCGTAGAAACCAAACGGAGTGCTGCCTGTGATTGGTCCTGGACTGCCGTTATATATTAGTGGATTTGCCATTTATATTATTTTTTACCGTTATATTCATAATCTAGAATTTTTCCAACTAAATCAGATCTATGGTTATGTTGTAGCTTTATCCACTCAATACCATCTATTTTTTTAGAGAGCTCTATAGCGTAACTAAGTCCATTAAATTCATCCTTAATATCCTTCTGCTCATTATCTCCATTAATGATCATACGTCCATTCTTTCCTAGACGTGTTAAGATCGCCAATATTTCAGTTTTAGTTAGGTTTTGAGCTTCTTCTACCACTAATATATCATCTATTGTTTTACCGCGTATAAATTGTACTGGAAGGGCTATAATCTTACCGTCTAGGACTAACTGTTCAATTTTGACTTTATCGTAACACTTAACTAGGTTTTCTTGAAATGCTTCTAGGTATGGATTAAATTTATCGTTTAAATTACCTGGTAAAAAACCTAAAGAGTGTCCTACTTCTACAGTCGCTCTTGTTATAAATATACTATCAAACTCCTTCTTAAATAAAAAATCTAGTGCTGTTTGTGCTGATACTAGTGATTTTCCACACCCTGCTCTACCTGTTATTATAACTATTTGATTCTCACGTATTAACCTCTTTACTTCTTTTTGCTCCTCATTTAATTGAATTGCATATTTAATTTCACTCTTTAACACTTTCTTCTGCTTCTCCATATATTGTGGTTTTTGTGAGTAATGCTGTTTTATATAAATAGTTTAGCTATATAAATAAAAAAGCCTCCGTGTGGAGGCTTCTTATGTATTATTTTTAGTACTGTATTATACTGCTCTAATCATTAATATGCTACCGCTTCTATATAATCCGCCTACTGGTACACTACTAGCTGATGCCGCTGTATCGTTAGCAAAATTTAATGCTACTACTCCTGGGAAGGTTATACTACCTGACGTTGCTCTTAGACTGCCTGATATATCTAAGGTTGCTGTCAGTGTAGTTGTTCCTATACCAACATTACCACTTATAGTAGCATTTCCACTTATATTTGTAGAACCACTAACATTTAGTCTATACCCGGCGTCTGTAGTTGTGCCTAATAATAAATTACCTGCTAACCATGTTGAAGTGGTTGAACTATTGCCTATCCATGTTCTGTTAGATCCTGTTGCACTAACGCCTACACTTCCACTACCTATGAATATGTTGTTGTTACCTGTTGTATTGCTATTTGTTCCTGTGCCATAACCTGCTTGGTAGCCAATAGCAGTATTGTATTGTCCTGTGGTGTTGGAGTAAAGTGCATTCACACCATTAGCAGTATTGTAATTACCTGTGGTGTTGGAGTATAATGCTTGAAGTCCAGTAGCAGTACTACCTGTGCCAGTGGTGTTGGCGTATAATGCGCTATTACCAGTAGCCGTATTATTGTTGCCTGTGGTGTTGAAGTATAATGCTGAAACACCAATAGCAGTGTTGGTATTACCTATGGTATTAGTGTATAATGATGAATAGCCAATAGCAGTATTTTGTTGTCCTGTGGTGTTTGAGTATAATGCTTGATAGCCATTAGCAGTATTATTGGTACCTGTGGTGTTTGAGTATAATGCCTCAATACCAATAGCAGTGTTGGTATCACCTGTGGTATTAGTGTATAATGCATAATAGCCAATAGCAATATTGTAGCTGCCTTCGGTGTTGGATTGTAATGCATACATTCCATTAGCAGTATTGTAGTTGCCTATGGTGTTAGATGCTAATGCTCGATAGCCGTTAGCAGTATTTTGTTGTCCTGTGGTGTTTGAGTATAATGCCTCAATACCAATAGCAGTGTTGCTGGTACCTGTGGTGTTGTAGTATAATGCTCGATAGCCATTAGCAGTATTTTGTTGTCCTGTGGTGTTTGAGTATAATGCTTGATAGCCATTAGCAGTATTTTGTATGCCTGTGGTGTTTGAGTATAATGCTTGAAGTCCGGTAGCAATGTTTTGATATCCAGTGGTGTTACTTGCTAAAGATTGAGAACCAATAGCAGTATTTGTTGCAATACTTCCTGCTCCTCTACCGACTGTAATTCCATTTATTAGAGCATCACTTCCTGATACTTCTAGTTTTTTAGAAGGTGATGTTGTTCCTATACCAACATTACCACTAGAACTAATAAACATTCTAGTTGAACCACTAGTTTCAAAAGCAAGATTTTGAACATCATTAGTTCCTAATACTGCTTGAGCACCAAAGCTATTTCCACCTTGTACAAAGAAGTTATCGGTTAGTGATGATGTAGGTATAAATGATGCTGTTGTTGCAAACGAAGCACTTACTGCATTTAAAACGTATGATGCTGTGCTTGCAAACGATGCACTTACTGCTGATGTTGCAAATGAAGCGCTTACTGCATTTAAAACATATGATGCTGTTACTGCATTTGATGCCCAACTAGCTGTTCCGAATAACGAACTTGTAATATTGGTTGCTGTTATACTACCTACTACGTTAACTGACCCAGTTATTATAGCTGAATTGCTGCTTAGCGATAGTGATGATGTATTGCCAACACCATCCGTTATAGTAGTTGGTGTTATACTAATTGCTCCATTATCAATTGTTTTAAGCAAGCCTGTATACGTGCCTGCGATTGAATTTCCGGTTAAACTTGCCATATTATTTTATGTTATATTGGGGACTCTGATATAAATAGTACCATAACACATAAAAAAAGCCAGCACAAGGCTGGCTTTCTTTGGTTATTCTATAGTAGATTAAACGATGTTTAAGTCTGCTACATACAATTTACCATAGTACTCAGGACGTACCATTTTCTTAGCATAGCGAGTCATAATACCTTTACGTGGAACGAAGGTAGTAGGATCGTAGATAAGTGGAGTCATGATCAATGGAACGTATGGAGCGTAAACCGCACCGCACTCTAAAAATTGGTTACCACGGAAGCCCATCAAGATTACATTTTCAACCATATATGGATTTTTGTAAACTTTGTAGCGGCTATTCATGCTACCAATCTTCTGAACACCAAATGCATATTTCATAGTATCTGCTGCACCGTCAGTATCAGCTGCAAATCCAGGAATTGATTCCAAGATAGTAGCTACTGCTGGTGAAACAACCATAAAGTTTGCACCACCACGCATTGTTAATTGGTGGATAGTGTTAGAGATTTTTTGTAATTTGATACCAATTGTTTGGAACCAAGACATTTGATTGTAGTAAGCACCGGCCGTGTTGTTTGTTAGAACTCCGTTGCTGATTGAGTTACCAATCTTAGCTGACCAGAAATCAGTTGTTACTGCATTTTGAATCAACATATCAAGTATTTCCAAATCAATTTCTAAAGAGATGTACTCAGACAACATACCAGTCAATTCAGCCTCAGCATCCAAGCTATGGTAAGCGTTTAAATCTTGAGCAAATTCTGGAGTCCATTGTGCTTTTAACTTACGAGTTTTAGCAGAAATAGTTTCAGATCTCATTTGAACATTGATCTCAGGGATAACAATTTGACTTGTAGATGCAGCGTTTGGAACAGCGTAGTTAGTACTACCGTCTGGTACACCTTCAAAATCACCACGAGTTGCGAAATCAGTCTTTTTGTTGTACGATACAGTTGTTTTTTGAGTTGATCCTGTAATTGGACTTAAGTTAAGAGATGTAGTTACAAAGAAAATAACTGTACCAGCAACTGCGTCGTACCTAGTAAATTGTTGTAGTATATTAGCAGCTGTCAAAGATCCTGAAGTAGCGATAAAAGCGCGAATACCATTCAAATCAATGTTGGTATCGATTGATCCAGTTACAATAGTAAGTTTCGTGATTTGTCCGTTAAGAACAGATTGAGATACGCTAGCGTCAGCGCTCAAGTCAGTAACCCAGTTAGGAGATCCTGAAGTAATACTAGTTCCTGCAACAGAAGCTGAGAATTGGTTGATAGAGTAACCAAAACGACCTGGGCCATAAAGACCACTAGCTGCGGTGTTACCAAATGTGCTATCACCTACTGTAGATTGAGTACCGTAAACTGAATTAGCTCCAGCTGTAGTACTAAAAGGCTTAGGTATGTTGTTACCATATTGGAAATCCAAGAAGAATACTAAACCAGCAGGTAAGTTCATTGGTTGAACAGAAACGAACTCTTTAGCAGAAATTTGACCGAAGATCTTACGAACTAACGGTAAAGCTACACCAGCCCACTGCTCACCAACACCTGGAGTGAAAGTTGCACCTGAGGTTGTTCCACCACCTGTGTTTGATTGTTCCATTACTAATTGCTTAGCTTGGTTTTCAAGGATAAGAGCCATATTGTTACGGTCGTAATCCTTTAGGCCTTCTAAAAGACCAGACTTTGCCCATTTTTTGGACAGTCTTTGTGCAACGCCTAACTGATTGTTGTAGGGGTTGGCACTTTCGAGTAAAGATTGTACTAGATTTGACATTTTTAAATGTTTTGTTTTTGTTAAAATTAATTATTTGATTCCAGCAAGTGTTTGCCATCTTGATACGAAAGCGTCCACTTCTACAATTGGTCTAGCTGGAGCTGATCCAATTGGTTTTGATGCGAAACCTAGTGACTCTTTAAGAGCTGTTTTCTTTGGTGCTGCTATGATAGATTCAGTAAGCGTTGCATAAGTATTTTCAACTTCTTTAACGTTAGTTGCTCTATCAAAAGCATTCATCACCTTTACCTTTTGACTTTCGTTTAATGATTTAGCTTTAAGGATCTTGTTGAAATAAAGAAGTTTAGCATTTAAAAGATTAATCTCATTAAGTTCAGTTTGCATTACTTTTACAGTTCTGTTAGCTTCTTCGAGATCTTTTTTCATTTTGTCTTTTTTCATTTCGTCAACACTGTGTGCATTTTTGGTGTTACCAGCAACATGCTTTGCAGGATGTGGAGCTTCTTCTTCCATTTGATCTTTTTCAAGCTCAGCTAGGATTTCATCTAAAGAGATTTCTTCCATTTCATCTGGTTGTGGTTCGCCGTCTAAGTTAATAGCACCGTTTTCTTCATCAGAAGCTGGTTCCATTTCACCGCCGCCCATTTCCATTTCACCACCTTGTAATTGAGTGAATACATCACGAATGATGTCTTTCAATTCTCCTACTGTGATATCTACAACTGTTTCATCGTCAGATGCTTCTTCACCACCTTCTACTGCGCCTGCTTCTGTGTCTGCTTCTTCAGCATCTTCGTCATCTTCAGCTTCGTGTAGTTTGTGATCGCCTTTAGTAGTTCTAGCTTTTTCATCGTAGCCAGTACCACCTTTGCCTTTTGTTCCAACGTAGCCGTCAGATTTGATGTGTCCTTCTTCAAGCTCAGACTCATTTTCCATTTCTTCGGAAATTGCGTTTAACTCAGCAAGGATTTCATCGAGTGTGTTTTCGTCTACCATTTCAGCGTTTTCATCTTTCATTGTGCCTTCATCTGCCATGTACATAGCTTCTTCCATTTCATATGGGGTTTCTTCTAAGTCATTGCCATCTTCAAGCTCTTCGGATAATTTGATTCTCATCATTTCTTTAATGCGAGGCTCAAACGCTTCTGATAAACTTTGTTTTGCAGCTGCTAATGCTGTTTCGCGCACTGCTTTTGCATCCAGGATTGCCTGTTTGTAAAGTTCTTGATTAGTCATTGTTAACTAAAATTTGGGATTTGATTGCTTATTGAGGGTTGGAAGCAATATGTATATTATGTTATTTTCAATGCCACATTGGGAAGTGACATATGTTGATAAATATCAACGAGTTATCAAAAACGGATAACTTTATAAAAATAATTAATAGGTAATTATTTATTACTAGGCTACTCTAGCTACCATTTGTAAAAACTTTTTAGCTAGATCTGGGTTATTCATCCAGCTTTTTATAACTTGTAGATTTGTATCGAAGGCATAGTCGTCATTAGTAGCAAATAACCACGGCATTGTCTCTTTATATTGCGGATCTTGTTTGACGGCCTCAACATCTTTATTTTTAAGATCTTGCGGTAGTTTTGCTATTAACTTCTTATAAGCTTCTTTTTGTGCAGGATCTTCTATTTTTGATAAGCTTTTTTTAATAGTGCCTATATAAGTGCCAGCATGTGCTGTAAATTCTTCGGGGGTTTGAAACATTCTCGTGTACTTCTCTACAGCATTTTTAGCTACGTTGGCATTAAACTTTCTGTTCTTTTCTGCTCCAACTCCTATTTTATTATATAATGATTTTTTAGCTGTTTTTGGATCTATAGCATGTATAAGCTCGTGTCTTATTACTTCCTCAAATTGCTGCTCATCGTGACTATCAAAATTGGCTAAATTAATTATAATGTGTTTTTTTGCTAAGTCTATTTTAGCTGTGGTATCGTCTGTGGCTTTTGTACCTCTACCTGCTGCAAAGTCTTCTGGATCATTGTATAGTCCAACGCTAACTCCTATTGTGTTTTGGTCTATTGGCGTTATCGTAAAGTAGTTTTTAAACTTTGATAATACTAGTGGATTAGTACCGTCCTGTGGTGCTTTTGTTTTTAAATCTTCAAGATTAGTGTGTACATATCTGTACAACTCCCCAGCTTTATCCATTTCCTCATCAGGAACTTCAATAGCTTTCCCTTCAGTAGCCAGTACTTCTTTTAATATATCAACTAGTTTAAGCATTACTTAAATTTTGAAGCAGCAAAGTTTCCAACACTTCTCATATCAACTCCCTTATTAGCAACGTCTTTAGCTACTGTTAACATTTTATTTAACAACGTATCTAATTGTACTAGCTCAGCAGTTTGTAGCTTCTGGCGAAGATCTCCACTTCTTAGCTCTTTTGCTATCTGTAGTAAATGTGTTGCAAATGCTTGTGTTGTTGTTGCTGGTTTAAATTCAGTACCTACTCCACCACCTGGTGTATGTTGTTTTACTTTACCGAGTGGGTCTTTTACTATTGGACTTGGTATAGCTTCTTCCATGTCAGTATTTTCGGTCACCAAACCCGCTAACTTTTGCATTCTTGTTGATTGGTTCATTGTTATGTTTTTTATATAAATATTACTTTAAACAGCAAATACCTGATTGGGTACAGAGGATATCTGATATTAGTCTATTAACTCCTTGGTATTTGTTTGTTTGTTGATTGTCTGGGTTGTATGATTCTTGTAATCCCATAGCTTGGTCTCTCATTCCTACTGGTGTTACGTATGCTCCAAATGTAGAAGGTGTTGAGACAAAATCCCAACAAATTAACTCTAAATCCTCTTCAACTTGAACAAGGCCTTCACCAATTGGTGATACAGATCCCATTGCTCTTGATGACACTCCTACATTAATTCCAGCTAAAAATAACTCTTTTAATATATTGCCTGATGGTGTGTCTAAAATTTCAAATTCACCATAAAGATCTTCACCATCCCACCACATTTTTGTAATGTTGTGACATACGTTCTTTAGGTTTATAATGGATGATTCTGGGTGATCTAGTTCTCCTAGTGCTCTTTTATCTCTTACGGGACCTTCTGTATAAAGATCTGTTTGTATCTTTAAAGTACGATATGGGTATACACGGTGATTAGCATTCGGCTTTCCTGCCGCTTGAATTTTTCCTGATACCAGAAATGGTGCTCTTGGATTCATTCTACCTTCCCTCAGTTGTTGAGGTTGAGGTTTGAATAGCATGTACTCTATTAATACTTGTTTGCTCATTATCCTTTTTTTACGTACAAATTTTTAAAGGCTTGTGATGTTTCTGTCGATGCGTCAGGAGATACTACCGTAGGCATTCCTTTTGATGCAGGGTTAGCTGCATTTTTAAGTGTATATAATCCAACTTCTTCTAATTCCTTTTTGATACTCTTTGTTAACTTCTCTTTCAAGCTTTTAAACTTATCAAATGATTTTCCTAAATCTACCCCACCTCTAAATGAATTTTTTTTCTCTAATGCATCTAAGTCGTATACATCTGAATACATTCCAGCGTTATACATCGCTTTCATGCGATCATCCTTTCCTTTCATAAAGCCTGTTATTTTAACTTCTATACCGTCTGGTGCTACTACTACATCTCCTATATTAAATGTCTCTCCTGCTTTATTATTAGCTTGCTTAATTTCAGCTGCTGCTAACTCTTTACCTCTCTTTTCAGACGACCATCTTTCAAAACCAGTGTTATCTTTGTATTCATCAACATGCTTTTCTACGTGTGGCTTCAAAACATTACCTTGCTTGTGAACCACTTTACCGCTACTTAATTTTATTTCTGCTGTATTATCAGGAGTCATCTCTTCAATTACTCCGATTTCGCCTTCAGGGGTAACTACACTCTCTCCTTTAGCAAATTTTTTTCTTGGTTCACCTATTTCAAAATATTCTTCTAAGATGTTTTCCTTTAATCTCTGAGCAACACTCTCTTTCACTATCTTTACACCTTTTGGTAATCCTCTTGCTCTTTCTTTATTGCTTTGGTTTGTTTGTGTGTTTGCTTTTTCATCCTTTTTAAGGACTTTCATTGCATTCGCCTTATCAACTAAGTTATCTTTTTTAACTTCCTGTGTTCTTAATCCCTTATCTATCTTTTCAACAGCATCTGTATTGGTAATAATAAGGTCCATGTATGCTTTTGGATCTTTTACAAGATTCTTATAGGCTTTTACTTTTGCTTTTATTAAATTCTCATCTGTAACTTCTGGCATTTGTAATAATTCAAACTCCATACCTTTCATTAACTGTATGTAGTTTACACTATCAAACTCATGTACAATAGCTTCGTTTAAAGGCTCTGCTGCTTCACTTTTTAAATCTTGATAATCTTGTTGAATCTTTTCTACTGCTATTTTAGCATTTTGAGCGTTTGTTAAGTATATGTCAATTCCCATGAGGTCAAATGCTTTACCACCACCTATTTTACCTACTACTTTATCTTTTGATACTGTCACTGTTGCTTTTCCTCCACCATGTACTGGTAAAGTATCGGCACTAAAAGAAACGTTATCACCTCCACCACCTACATTTTTAAACCCTAATTTTTTAATTTCAGATGCCAATGCCGGATTAATATACTTTTCTAATGCTTTTCGCTGTTCGCCTCTTTCTTCTTCATGTTCATCACCAGTAAAACCTTTATCTTGGAATGATTTTAATGTTTTTGCCGCTAACCCCATTGAAATTTCAGTAACAGCTTGTTTATTAATTTTTTGAGAGGACCTTAAAAGTCCTTCATTTACTGTTGACTTCTCAACACTATCATTATCATTTAAACTTTTCTCCACTCCATTAAGAACATATGTTCTCATATCAATGAATTTAACTCCTTTGATTCTTTCACCATTACGTTTAATTATATCAAACTTATCTGTTGTGTTGATTTTAGTATTTTTATCTACCATTGTAGGAGTAGATCTCATACCAACCATTTCGTTAAATCTATTTTCAAGATCTTGATTAACCCTCATATCAATATCAAAGTCATCTTCTGCTGCTTTTTTATATTCTTCATCATCATAATCTACTACATCAGGTACGTGATTGCCAGTTGCAAAAAATACTAACTCTCTTGCAAGATCGTCAGCAGTCGATGTTCCAACCATATTCGTATTACCATCAATATCAAAGGTTGGTAATGCCTCGCTTGCTTTTTCCCAAGTCACATCGTTAATGAGGTCGTCTTGCCACATATTTTTTAGGGCTACTTCAATTGCTTTTGGTGTGATTTGAGCCGATCCTTCACCCATATAATCCCATTGAGATAGTTTAGCATCTTCACCTGGTCCTGGATCGTATTCATCGCTTGTTGTGTGACTAGCAACTAACATTTTAGCAGCTTCTTCTGCACTAGTTTTTCCAAACTTACTCACAACCTCTTCTGGTCTATTTTGTAGTTGTGTCATTACTTTACCGTATACGGCTGATGATAGTTGATACTGCATTTCTCCAACAATGTTCTTAACAGATTTTAACCATTTATCACTTTGATCATCCCCTTCACCCATATAATCCCATTGAGATAGTTTAGCATCTTCAGCGTCTTTTTCTATATTATGACGCTTTTCTATATCTGTAAATTCATCGTCGTCATTACCTTCGTGTCCTTCAATATCAACAACGTCTCTAGGATACTTTGCTGCAAGTTCCTCTGCATCAATTCCTTGTTCTGCTGCTATGTATTCAATTGCTTCTTCGTATGAGTTTCCTCTTGCAAGTAGATCCTTAATGTCCTGTTCAACTTGATCATTACCTCGACTTGATTTCCAATTTGATAATATACCACCCATTTGTGGGGTGTTAAATATATTCTCACTTATAATTCTTTTACTTTTTAATATACTTACAGCATCTTGGTATGAATTTGTAGAAACAATCCATTGTGGGAAGTCTCTACGCACATTAACCATGAAATTAGCTTTAGTCATTTTGCCTTCTAAGAGGTCCTGGTATTGTCTTGTTATATTTTTCATACTAATAAATAGAGTTATCTACCCTGTCCTACGTATTTCTTTGGTCTAGGACTGTGTTTGTTGTAAGATTTTTTAACTGTTCCATTTTTTCTTTTGCCGAAAGTTGCTTTACTACTTGAAGTCGATCCCTTTGCTATTGCCATTTTGATTATTTTTTACCTTCCATCATATTACCACCTTGTAACTCTTCCGCAAAGCTTAATATTGCATTTGTTAGTTTTTGTTTTGATTTAACATCAGCTTGTAATGCAGCAATTGTATTATGTAGTGCCTCTGCCTGTGGTCCTGGGTATTTGTCTGTTATTTTTCCTTCCTGAAATAGTCCGACTTCAGCTCCGTCTTTATCCAACTCTAGTACATCTTCGTACATACTACCAAATGGTAAATCGCTGTCAGTGCTCATGCTACCACCTTGTGCGTTCTGCATAACACTTTCTACGTCTAGGCCTGGAAATTGATCTTTAATTTGCATTGCTACTTGTTCAGCATCCATTCCTTGTTGTAGCAAGTTCTCTGCTACAGAAATTGCTTGATCGTATGCTAGGTTCTCGTTTAGTTTGGTTGCTTTTGAGTATGCTCCTAGTCTGTTTTCAGTTAAGTACCTTTTAAAGTTGAAATTATCCGCCATCTTATTTTATTTTTTTTAATTTTGTATACGCTTCAACAACCTTTGTATTTATTTTTTCAAATAATTTCTTTGTATTGTGTCTATACTCCATTTGCTCCTCTCCCTCCGATAACTCACCTCTCATTTGATTAGTGTACTCCAGTAATCTATTAATTTCCTCGAGTTTCTTATGTATCATCTTAGCAGCTTCATGCATTTGCTGTGGCTTTGTTCTTGTTAAAGCCTCTCTCTTAAATCTATGATAGTTTTCATTTAAACTTTCTAGGTTTGAATCGTTTACTAATACATTTAATCCCAATTCACTAAACACTACTGTAACATCAGCTCCACTAATATCTTTTACAACTCCCTCTGCTCCTTTTGTTAGTATTTTACTACCATACTTTGTAGTTGGACCTTTGTAAATTACCTGTTTACCCATTGTTAAATCTTCCCATAAATCCTTTACAATAACACCCTGCATACCAGATTCACCTCTTTTTACCTTCTTCATACCATCCTGCGTCAAGGTGTGTATATCTGCTTTACCGTGTGCAAGCATTGGAGCGTCCTCTTTCATCTCTGGTCCCATGTATTGCTTCTTAGATGCATGTAGGCTTGGATTGAAAGCTCCTGCTCCTGTACTCATTGACCCTTCCTCGCTCATTCTTTTAATAGCTTGAGCGATTCTAATAGCTTCTTCGTGAGTTAAAGGTGTACGAGCAACTACCTTATCCGCTAACATCTTAGCAGCTTGGTCGCCAATTTTTACGTACTGGACTAGATAATCTACTATTTTAGTATAGTAATCATCAATATCTTCTAGTAAAAACTGCTTTTGAAATTGTATACTCATTACTTGATTACTTTTAACTCTTCTACTAGTTGATAATATTCCATTAATCCTACTAACGATTCATCCCTCACTGGTTCCCCTGTGTTGATAGGTTTAATTAATTTAATAGCTTCTTTTAATTTAATCTGTGTTACTCTATCAGTTACATTTTCTAATAACGCTGTTAATTCCTTCTTAACCTTATCAAATTTATTATTTAAGTATATCTTTAACTGTTTTGTATCTGATATATTGTTTATATACTCTTTGAGTAGGTTTTTTTGGTTATCTGATAATCCTGAATACTTGTCATTAAACTTTTCTACTAGTATTTTGTAAGCAAGTAGCCGTATTTCCTTGTCCTCCTTCATAAATTCTTCAACTGCTTTAGATGCTACCTTCCTTTCTGTAAGCGATTCCTTAGTTACATGCTCTAGTAAAGTCACTTTATTTGATATAATCTGCTTAGTATCAATACACTCAGTGCTAATTTGAGACTCAACTAACGTATAAACCGCTGCATATATCTTATAACCGTTAATTTTTGCCTTGAAAAAATTATCAAGATCGTAGTATTTCTTAATTTCTTTAATTAACTTATACTTTTCAACGTTTAATTTTGCTCTATCTAATTTTTTAGACTGCTCAAGCACAGTGTTAACTAACATCTCAGCCCTACTCTCTGTAAGTATTGGAGTATTTAGTACCGTGTTATACAGTTCACATTCCTTCTGTAATTCTGTATTTATGAAGTATTTTTTAAAGATTTTTACAGCTTTAGGGTCTTTGTTCGACATCAAATCTGACGTTGCTTGTCTGACCAATAGCTCAAAAAGCACTCCGGTATTCTTATATTTGCTATGCTTTATCATACAGTTTTTGCTTGCTTATAAATATCAGGGAGTTATGTTAAGTCTGGCTTTATTTGATTCTCATTCAATAGGTCGCTTTCTTTGAATAAATCCGTATTTCTTTTACCGAATTGCTCCAGTAACACTCTATTTTTATAATAAACTGTCTTGGTGACGGCATTTTCTAGTGCTAGTGGTGATCCTCCTTGGTATTTTACCTTCAAACCATTCTCTCCTGATTTAGGTTTTGATTTGATATCATAAGTACCCATCCTATCTGATCCTAATGGATCGTCAGATGTATTGATAAGCGACACCTTCTCTTGTGGTCTGCCTGGTAATTTTACTGGTTCTGATGGGTTCATCTCATCGTAGCCTTGTGGTACTTCAGTATTAGCTAGGTTGGTGTTGCCATATCCACCATACATTGATGCGATTTGGTGTGGTGTTCCGTATACTTGGCCTGTTACAGCTGGGTCGTTGCCTTCTTCTTCAATTTGCTTGGTTCTAAAGGATCTCTTAGCATCTTCAGCAATAAGATCTCTATACTCGTCAAACTCATCTTCAGAGAAGTGAAATATTTTATCATAGATCCAATCAGTTGGCATTAATTTATTCTCAAGCATTTGAGCTGCTAGATCTACTTTCTCTTTCATCAATGCTATACGCTCTTGATCATAGATAATTGACGGTGTAGTTAGTGATATTTCAAAATTAGCAATTGATTCGTTAGTATATCCATTTGCATATAGATGTACTAAGCCAATTTTAGTTAACTCACTAAGCACTATACGTTGTAAACGCTCAATTGTACGAGCAAATCTAATATCTTCAGCTGCCAAAGTTGCTTTACCTGTCAAATCTTTTTCATATCCAAGAAATGCTTTCGGTATTTTAAGTGCTGCAAATAATTTATTTAGTAGGTAGTTTATATCCTCAATACCATTATACTCTAATGCCTTTGCTGTATCGATACGTGTTGATTGATCATTCCCTCTTACTGGTATGAAGAAATCTTCCAACATATTCTGTACGTTATACTTTAGGTTGTAGTTTCCTGTTTGAGGATCTACTAGTGGATTCTTTTTCATCTTACTAATCATTCTCTGCATGTAGTTTTCTACCTCATTAGGTGGAATAGCTCCTACATTTACATAGAATATCCTTCTTTCCGGAGCACGAGTGATACGATGAATTAACATCGCGTCTTCCATCAATACGTACTGTTTAAATAACTTCCTTGCAGGCTCTAAGTATGATCTACCGTACGGTAGGTAGTTAATATCTCCAATTAATCTCAGATGAGCCATCTCGTAATTATAGAATGTAACACCTTGATCTGTATTTTGATATGAAGTTGAGTAACCAGCCGATGCTCCTAATGCAGCTGTTGGATCATATTTGAAAATAACCTCTGATGGATTACTTGGGTTTGTTCCTTCTAGTCTTACAATATTATAGGCTGAGAATGGTATTACGTTGTAAACGCCAAACTGCTCGGCTATTTCCATTTTCAAAAAGAAATCTCCATACTTACACATAGTCCTAATCCAGAACCATAGATTAAATTCAATATTTAAAATGTCATAGTATAGATTATATAATATCTTTTGAATATTTTCATCAGCTGACCTGATTTGTAGTACTTCGCCTTGTTCGTTTTTGAGTGTACACTCATCAGCTATAATATCTAAAGCAGATGCTATAATTGGATCAGTATCCATTGCTTCATA
>Ga0181349_1000344_pt1 | contig 19830 bp, 29 predicted proteins | sample Su13VDMM110SD_FD_130106 | JGI IMG/M metagenome (GOLD analysis project Ga0181349, IMG submission 130106) | Freshwater viral communities from Lake Michigan, USA - Su13.VD.MM110.S.D | ecosystem: Environmental > Aquatic > Freshwater > Lake | place: USA: Michigan | collected 2013-07-16 | reverse complement strand
TTGCGGGCGCTGATTTGCCCTACATTGAGATCGGCAACATTGCGGACATCACGAATGCCCTTGAATGGCTGACCGGCTCTGAAGAGGCGGCGGCTTACCAGTCTGTCGCGCTGGATAGCATTTCGGAAATCGCAGAGGTCGTGCTTGGCGACGAAAAGCGCATCGCAAAAGACCCGCGCCAGGCTTACGGTGCGATGCAGGAAGCGATGGCGCACATCATCCGCGCGTTCCGCGACCTGCCCGGAAAACACGTCTACATGTCTGCAAAGCTCGACAAGAGCCAGGACGAGATGGGCCGCATTCTCTACGCGCCATCCATGCCGGGCCAGAAATCCGGCCAGCAGCTTCCCTATTTCTTCGATGAAGTGCTGGCCCTGCGGGTCGAGAAAGACGCCGAGGGTGTGCCGCAGCGCGGTCTGATGTGCGACGGCGACGGCCTCTGGCTGGCCAAGGATCGCTCTGGGCGGCTGGACGCATGGGAAGCGCCGGACCTTGGGGCTGTCATCAAGAAGATTGGGGGCGACGTCAATGGATAACCTGGCTGCTTTGTGGCTTGAAGCAAAGCAAGCCGAAACAGAATGGACCGAGCGCCGCCGGCAGATTGAAGACGAGATGCTGGCCTCGGAGCGCACCCAATGGGCGGGCTACAAGGTCCGCCTGACGGCGCGGGATAACTGGAAGATTGACGGCGACAAACTACAGGAAGTTGCAGAGGCGCGCGGGTTGACTGCGCATCTCGGGCAACTGTTCCGCTGGAAGCCAGAGGTCAACATGGCGCTGTGGAAAGCGGCGTCACCTGCCATTACCGACGTCCTGTGCGAAGCAATAACCGTGACGCCCGGCCGCGCGTCATTTGCAATAACGAAGGAAGCCTGAACATGAGACTGGACCAGCCAATCAATGTAAACAGCCTGCCAGAAAGCGACCGCTCTTATGATCCGGTCCCGCCAGGCTGGTATGCCGCCCGCATCCATTCCGCCGAGGTCAAGGACACGAAGGCGGGGAACGGGCAGTATATCGCCGTGCGCTATGACATCGTCGGCCCCAGCCATCAGGGCCGGGTGATCTACGGCAACCTGAACATCCGCAACCCCAACGCCAAGGCCGAACAGATCGGCCGCCAGCAACTCGGCGAGCTGATGCGCGCAATTGGCCTGGCGGAAATCCAGGACACGGACCAGCTCATTGGCGGGACGTGCGAGATCAAGCTGGATGTGAAGGCCGCCGAGGGTGACTACGCCGCCCGCAACGAAGTGCGCGGGTGGAAGCATGGGGGGGCGGCTGCTGCGCCTGCCAAACCACAATGGGCGCAACCGGACGCACCCAAAGCGCCAGCCGCCAAAGCTCCGCCGTGGAGGAAGGGCTAATGCAAATCCCGCCGCCTCAGAATGGTCTGGTTACACTGATCGACAAGCGCCATGCAGAGGCGGCGGGGCGTTTGCCCCGCCCCCACATGGGCGCAAGCGCCCTTGGCCACCCATGCGACCGCTGGCTGTGGCTGTCATTCCGCTGGGCAGTCATTGAAGAACACGAAGGCCGGATGCTGCGCCTGTTCCGGCGCGGGCAGATGGAAGAACATACGATCCTCGCTGACCTTGAGATGGCTGGCGTCAAGATCGAAAGCACGCAGGCGCACTATACGTTTGGCGGTCATATCTCGGGATCGGCGGACGCCATCGTGTCCAACATTCCCGAAGCGCCAAAGACGCAGCACGTTGCCGAGTTCAAGACGCATAACGATAAGTCTTTTGCCCAGCTCGAGAAGGACGGCGTTGCCAAGGCCAAGCCGATGCACTGGGTCCAGATGCAAGTCTACATGCACGGCGCGGGGCTGGATCGCGCGCTGTATGTCGGGGTTAACAAGAACGATGACCGCCTGCACATCGAGCGCATCCACTACGACAAGGCGGCGGCGACTGCGGCGATAGAACGGGGCCATCGCATTAGCGAAAGCGACAGGATGCCCGAACCCGTCGCCGGCGCGTCGCCTGCCTGGTATCAATGCAAGTTCTGCCCGGCTTACACGTTTTGCCACCAGACGAAGCTGACGCGGGAAGTCAACTGCCGGACATGCGCTCACTCCACCGCCCGCCCGGATGGGTACTGGCATTGCGGCGTATTCGATGACGTGATCCCCGTCCCCGCCCAGCGCAGGGGCTGCACCAGCCATGTCCTGCATCCGGACCTTGTGCCGTGGCAACCGATGGAAAGCCCCGATGGCGTTATGGGCGTCTGGGAGATTGACGGGAAGATTGAGAAGAACGGCGACCCGGAAGCAGGCGGCAGGACTAGCTTTGACTTGATCAACTCACAGGTTCCCTTCTGATGTTAAGGGACTACCAGCAGCGCGCAATCGACATGCTGAATGACTGGTTCACCCGGCATCCGGAGGGGCATCCCGTTATCGAGATGCCTACCGGGTCCGGGAAGTCTCACGTCATTGCGGCCTATTGCCAGGAAGCTTTGCGCGAGTGGCCCGAGACGCGCATCTTGATGCTGACGCACGTGAAGGAACTGATCGAACAGAACGCAGCAAAGATGCGCGAATATTGGCCGACCGCGCCGCTGGGCATTTACTCCGCTGGCCTGCGCCAGCGGGACGCATCGCAGTCAATCGTGTTCGGCGGCGTGCAAAGCCTCGCGCGCAAGGCTGACGAGATCGGGCATGTCGATCTGCTGATAGTCGATGAAGCGCACCGCATCCCGGCGGGCGCCGCTGGACAGTATCGGAAGCTGATCGACGACCTTACAGCAATCAATCCCGCCCTGCGTGTCATCGGCCTGACGGCGACACCCTATCGCCTGAGTCATGGTATGATCACGGACCCTCCTGCCCTGTTCAGCTCCCTTATAGTGCCTGTGACGTACATGGAGCTGCTCAAGGCTGGCCACCTTGCGAGGCTGACGTGCAAGCGCACGGCGACAACGTATGACCTCGATAATGTGCGGCGGCGTGGCGGGGAATATGTCGAAGCTGATCTTGACGCTGCCGTGAACGACCTGAAGACGAACGATGACGTTGCGGCGGAGATCATCCAGCACGCAGGCGAGCGCCGTAGCTGGATCGTCTTTGCCGTATCCGTGGCGCACGCTTACGGCCTTCGGGATGCGCTGTTGCGGCGAGGCGTGACAGCCGCAACCGTTGTCGGCGAGACGCCATCGGACGAGCGGGCCGACATCATCGCGGCGTTCAAGCGTGGCGAGATACAGGCGATCACCAACGCCAACGTCCTGACGACAGGCTTTGACGCCCCCAACGTGGACCTGATCGCCGCCTGCCGGCCGACGTTAAGCACGTCCCTCTATGTGCAGATGCTGGGTCGGGGAACGCGGACAGCGGATGGTAAGAAGGATTGCCTTGTGCTGGACTTCGCCGGGATCGTCTCGACGCATGGGCCGTTCGATAACCCGCGCCCGCGCAAGCCAGGCCAGAAAACCGGGGACGCGCCTGTCAAGGTCTGCCCTGAGTGTGACACGCTGGTGCATTTGTCAGTGATGGAATGCCCGACATGCGGCCACGTATGGGAGCGCAAACCGCCAAGCCTCAAGCTGCACGATGACCCGATCCTCAGCGATGCGGCGGAGGAGACGATACCCGTCACCAGTTGGAACTGGTCGGTCGAGACAAGCGCCGCCGGGAAGAAGATGCTTAGTGTCCGCTATTACCCCCGCTCGCTATCGCAGCCCGTCATCCGTGAAAACTTCGTTGTCTGGCATGGTGGCTCCGCTACCTACATGGCAATGAAAAGGCTGGCGGCGATTGCCGCGCGAGTTAACGGGACGATAGCGGGGTTAGACAATGGTATTGATGAACTTCAAGGCTGGCCGCCCCCAAAAGAGATCAGCTTCCGCCGCAACGGGAAGTATTACGACGTCACGCGGCGCAGTTGGTAGCGCAGAGCCCGGTAGATCCGAACACGTCGAACAACGCGAGTTCGTAAGCTGGTTCCGTCAGACGTATCGCGGTGTCAGGATCTTTGCCATTCCAAACGGCGAGGCGCGCAGCCGGACGGTTGGCGCGCGGCTCAAGCTTGAAGGCGTTAGCCCCGGAGTGCCTGACCTGTTCGTTCCTGAGTGGGGGCTATGGGTTGAGATGAAGCGCGCCAGCGGCGGAGTTGTGTCAGCGGCGCAAAAGGACTGGCACGCGTACCTGAGATCAGTTGGACAGCGTGTCATCGTTGCGCATGGCTGCGCTGATGCGATGCGGCAGGTTCAGGATATGCCGCGCACCGCAAACGTCTCGCAGCGCGCGTGATAAGTATCGCGCGGACGCCGGAAATGTTCTGACGTCTCGCCTTTGCATTGCGGGCGGGGATGGCGCTGCAGGAATGCGCAGCCTTCGCAGGTTGAATGCTGCTGCGCCAGGTAGGCGGCAGCCTGCGTGTTGATTTTGTCAATGCGCTTTAATCGAAGGCTCATCGCTGCCACGTCTCCAGCCCGACCTTACCCTGGCTGACCTTGGCGATGAGCAACATAAGTTCGTAAGACGGACGCGCCTTGCCCCGGCGCAGCTTGCTGATGTGTGCGCGATCGCGGGCGAAACGCTTGGCCGCCTCGTCGTCAGACCATTGAACTTGTTCAAGCCACTGTGCGAATGTCATGCAGAATATGTGCATCAAACGCCGGGCTGGCGTCAAGAAAATAATTGCACGCGATGCACGATAGTAATTGACCGTTAATGCACGGCGTGCACAATGGGGACAACAAAGGGAGACACACCATGTGGACATCAGCCGACACGAACGCCGAACTAGCGAGCCGCAACTACCGCGACACGCGCACGCCCCAGCAACGCACATGGGATGACCGCGCTGAGGCCATCCGCGAGATCGTCGCCCGTATGCGCGGACTGACCTACGGAACGTGGGACCGTGACCCCGCCATCGTGGATCTGATGACGGACCTTTCCCGCGATTTGGCGCGTGAAATGCACGCCCTTAACGTGGAAGGATACCGCCCCGTGAGCAACCAATTTACGGTCAAGCCTGAGTGGAGCCATGCGCTAGGTCGCAACGTTTGGTCGATCTACAAAGGCGAAACACTACGCCAGCAGTGGACGCACAAACCGTCAGCAATTGCCGAGTGCAAGCGTCTTGAAGCAAAAGCCAAAGCCACAGGTGCAGCATGAGCGCCCGCCTCCGCACCCGCCGCTTCTACCGCGAAGACGAAAGCTGCGTCGTCGTGAAGTATCGCCAGTCGCCCTACATCCCCGCGCAAACGTCAGGCCCCGCCGAGACTTGCTACCAGGCCGAAGGCGGCGAGGTCGAGCTGCACAGCGTTGGCCGCGAGAACGGCGAGCCGGTTTTCATGACCGACGCCGAGGAAGACCAGTGGATCACCGACATCATGGAGAACCCCGACGAGGATTGGGCGCCGGATGCGGATGACCTGCGTGACGCAAGAATGGAGCGCGACCAATGATCCGCGAAGCCCTAGCCCTCACCCGCCCCGCCTTTGCGCTCACGAAACACTTGCAGCGCTCTGCCGAGGTGTCGGCGTTCGATCTGACCGCGTGGGTGAAGCCGCGCCAGACCGTCAACGTGGTGCGCTCGACGTGCGCAAAGCTGCGGAGGCCGCTGTGAAAGCAATAGCGCAGCACGTCCAGAAATTTCTCGCCATAGCCTTCATACTTTCCATCCAGTTGATCTCCGCCGCCTTCGCTTTCGGCTCTTGCGCCTTGGTCGGGATGGCCGTGTTGGGGTTGTTCAAATGAGCAATGTGATACCGCTCCGCCCCCACGCGCCCATCGCCATCCCCAACGACACCATCCGCGCAGACTGCGAGCGCCTGATGCGCCGGCTGGTGCGTGACGGCCGCACGCCTGAACGCGAGATGCGGCTGCTGGCCGATCTTCTGGACCACATCATTGTGCGGGTGGAGGAGCGCCAGTGCTAAAGGTGCTTGACCTGTTCTCAGGCATTGGCGGCTTCAGCCTCGGCCTGGAACGCACGGGCGGCTTTGAAACCGTCGCCTTCTGCGAGATCGACCCATTCTGCCGGCGAGTGCTGGCGAAACACTGGCCCAACGTCAGGCAATTCAACGACGTAACCAAGCTCAGGGGCGAAGATGTCGGACCAGTTGATGTTATTTGCGGAGGCTTCCCCTGCCAAGACATCTCGAGCGCCGGCCTCCAGGCGGGAATTGACGGCGCTCGATCCGGGCTATGGTCAGAAATCGTCCGTCTTACTGGCGAGCTTCGACCCCAAATCGTTTTCGTGGAGAACGTCTCAGCGTTGCTGGCTGGCGACTGCGGGAAGTGGTTTGGCCGAGTTCTCGGGGACTTGGCCGCGCTCGGGTATGATGCAATCTGGCATAGCATACCAGCTTCCCACCTTGGCGCCCCTCACCAGCGGGACCGGGTCTGGATCGTCGCTTATCCCAACACCGACAGCCTGCGACTGGAAGGGCTCAGGAGTTCCTCGAGAACACCGTGGTCCGAACAACAATTTGCGCGACTGGTTCAAGTGGCACTTCAACATGCAGTACCCACCAGCAGCGGTGGTGGAATACATGATGGGGTTCCCGGAAGGTCACACCGACTTAAGGCCCTCGGAAACGCGGTAATTCCTCAAATCCCAGAGCTGATCGGTCGCGCGATCCTTGAAGCAAGGGCCGCAGCATGACCCCCGACGAAACTTCCGAGACGGAAGCCAAAGGCCGCCTGATCAACGCCGCTCCTGATCTGCTTGAGGCGCTGAGGGGGATATTGAAGCGCCTAGATCATCCATTGAACGCCGCGCAGCAGGTTGAGTATTTCAAACGCTGGCCAGAGGTCGAAGCCGCCCGTGCCGCTATCAAGAAGGCGACCGGCACATGACCCCCGCCGAGATCGACCGCCTCTATGACGCCGTCATGCTCGCCGCGCCGATGGCGCTGCTGGGCGTGGTGATGTTCCTGGCGGTGTGGATCTGGCCTATGAGGAGGAAACCATGAGTGCCGGTGACGTGATCGCGCGCCTGCGAGAGTTGCGCGCCAAGGCGACGGCGGGCAACTGGTTTGAAGACAGCCAGCGCGTGCAGGACAGCGACCGGCGCGACTACTATTATAACATCTACGCGCCCAGCGGTCGCATCATAGCCGACACGCTCAACAGCGACATGGTGCTGCTGGAGGACAATGGCGAGGGGGCGTCACTTGACGTTGTAGGCCGCGCCAACGCCGCCGCCATCGTCGCCGCGATGAACTCGCTTGAGCCGCTGTTGGCCGTTGCCGAAGCTGCACAGCGTGCGCTGGAATGGATTGAGGCTGACGAGCTTCAGCACGGACGCACATTCGGAGCGGGCAACGAGCTACGCGCCGCGCTCGACGCACTATCTAAGGACACCCCATGACCCACCTAGACCCCGATGCGCTGGAGGCGGCTGCAAGGGCTGTTGCCAAGGTGATTTACCACGGCACGCCACTGACGCCGAGGGCCGCTCTGCTCGACGTGCTCTCTGGCCGAGCTGGCTGCGTGTCCTTCTTCCGCCCTGACGATGTGGAGGCGGTAGAGGCCGTATGCCCTCATATTATGTTTCGACAACGGGGCATTCAGCTTTTGGATGGAAGCCCTGCGTCGTGGCGAGGAATGGGACGACAAGCCGCGCGATTGGACGCCGTACTATCGGTGGCTGGAGCCTCGGCTGCACGTTGCAGGCCGATGGGCGGTGATGCCGGACATGCCGGGAGCGCCGTCCCAGCTCAACGATGCTCTGCTGAACGATTGGCCGTTCGGCACAAAGCTAGGCGTTCCGCTCTGGCATATGGACGGGCCGCTGGATCGTCTGGGGCGTCTCTGCGACCGCTACGACACGGTTGCGCTGGGATGGATTGGCGACCCGAAGCGGGAGCCTGTCGGCTGCGACCGATACCAGCGCCGCATGGACGATGTCGCCAGGATGTTCGGCAACCGCTGGCCCAACACGCACATGATGCGCGGCATAAAAGTGGCGTTCGACTATCCCTTCATCAGCGCGGACGCCACGTCGCTAGCGCAGAACGGACACCGCTATGACAGCCCAATTGATACAGCCTGCGGCGACCAGTGGCGAGGCCGACGCGCCTACGCGGACAAGCTCGAAAGGCGTCGTCCCGAACACCATCGGGCTAACGGGCGTCACCGAGTTGCTGAGCGCGAAACACAATGACCCGGTCATGAACGAAGGTCTGCACGCTCACGTCTGGACGGTGACGGCTTACTGGCGTTCAGAGAACTTTCGCGACGGTCGGATGCTCAAGGGCGCGCTGCGCACATTGCTTGATGCTCTGCCTGATGCTGACGGGATATTGCCGCCTGAATTGTGGTCTGGAGAAGCCATCGCTCAGCGTGTTCTGCTGCTCGCGGAATGTGTCGGGGTCAGCGTTGTGCGCCCCGAAGGCTTTGAAGCGTGGGTGTCGAAATGAGCAACGTAATCCCCCCCCACCCCCACGAACGCGCGCTGGAGGCGGCTGCAAGGGCGCGGCGCATGAGAATCCGCGCGTATCTCGCCTTCGTTGCAATCGTGGTGGCGGCGTTTGCTGCCTACTACGTCTACGTCAAGGGGCCTTACGAGGCAGAGCGCGCAGCACAGGACCCCCGCCCATGAGCACGATGAACACGCTGATTGCCGACCTTGAGGCCATACCGCTTGCGGATATGACGGAGCGGGACCAACTGACATTCGCTGCCGCAATCGGACATCTGCGCCGCCTCTCTGATCGCGTTCACACGCTGGAGATCAGCCAGCACCGCACCGCCGAAAAGATCGACGAGCTGGAGCGGGAGAATGCGGCGCTTCAGAAAGAGCGGGACTACGCCGTCAAGTGGGGCAACGCGTCCGTTGAAAGCGTACAAGAGGCGATGTGGCGCTATCAGGATGCGCTGCGTGCTGTGTTCGCTCGCCTCGATCATCCCGGCAATGCCGATCAGCGCGTGCAATACTTTTTGCGATGGCCCGAAGTCAAAGAAGCTCGCGCAGCACTAGCGGGGAGCGGTGAGAAGTGAGCCCTAACCCGGCTCCCTGACGTGCACGACGACGCGGGATTCCGGGAGCCACCTAGAACCCGCCAGAACCATGCACTGACCCTGCCGGTAATCGTGCTGGAAGCCTGAGCCAGACCACCTAGCGCGGCAGTCGTGTTCCAGCCCCATCAGCCAGATACCAGAGCCAACAGCCCCGGCGACGACAAGCGACAGGATCGCAAGCGTGCCGGGGGTAGGCTTCATGGCTTAGAGGCTGACCTTGGGGCGGTTCGGGTACATCAGATGCCAGCAGAGCAGGTAGACGCCGACCAGCGCGAGGAAGTCGAACATCACGCCGAGGTCAAACCTGCCGGCGATCATGTCATCGAACGGGTCGAGGCCGATGAGGCGAACGCCGATGATCCAGGTTGCGAGCAGGCAGTAGAACACGGCTCGGATTGAACCCCAATCCGTCTTCCCGTCTTCACGAACAATCTTGAAGCCCATATGCACGTCCTCCTAAAAGCTGCGCAGAATGGGCAGCGGGTTGAGCGGGTCAGACGCGGCAGATGCCAGCGTCAAAGGTTGTCGGGCGCAGATGGTCACAAGCGCACCAGAGCGCGTTATTGTGGTCGCCAATCTGCTCTGCTGTTTCCAGCGTCAGAATGTCGGCGCGCGAGATCAGGATCGCCTTGCCGGTGGAGCAAAGCGCCTCTTTCCACACGGCTCGGTCAGTCGCGATAATGATGCTTTTCGAGGGTCGCGCTTCCGTCTGGCAGGACGCTAGCAGAGGTATGGCCGCGCACAGCGTCAGCCTCAGCAATGACTGCATCGGTATTCTCCTGAATGTTGGTGACAACTTCACGCTCGACCTCGGCGGCTTCCTTGTCGCGCTTGGCGCCCTCTTCCTTGCGCCCGCGATGCTCTGCTCGCATGTCCACGAACTTGAGGAAGATGATCACGCCCAGCGCCCAGAGCACCCAATCGGGGATGCGCTTGAGAAATCCGAAGATGCCAGTGCCGATCGCTGCGAGGTTCATTTCAGTGGCCTCTTGGCCTTGTATTTTCCGTACTGGTAGAGCAGCACGCCGACGATAACGACGATGAGCCACGAGAGCAGTTCTCGGTTGCCCTCGTTGTTCAGCCACTCGGACGCGCCGCGTGGGACGAACTGGGTTGTGCCGACTGCCGTAACCGCAAGGCCCCATGCGCGCCTGCTCAGGAGCATGTCCTTGGGGTTGGTTAGGTCGGCAGGCGCTGCATCCTTTGGGAGCGGGGGCGGCTTAACGGCCTCCGCAGGAGCAGGCGCCGGTCGAGCCGTAGGTACTGGCTGGGGAGCTGGGACCGTTGGCTTGACCGACACCGCTTCCGAGGAACCACTCGCGGAAGTCTTCGAGGCAGTGCCAGCCGACGCTGGGCCGGGCAGCGGCGCCGGCTGGACCGCCTTGCCTGCCGCCTCAATCACAGAGGTCGGCGGCTCAGCTTTGATGGGGGTGGAGAGGACAAGCTCAGTGGGCAGAGGCTTGGCCCGCATCCGAACATGCGCCAGCGTCGTAAGCCCTTCCGTGCTGATGGAATCGCGCCAGACGCCCGTGGACAGCAGCTTGGCCTTCGTCGGCAATGCAACGTCGTTGTCTTTCGTCACGTCGCGCGGGTCGTAGTTCAGGAACACGAGCCCGCCCCAGAGACGCCGTCTCAGCAGGCCCCTGTGTGCATCCTGGTAGGGATACCACTTCTCCTCCGCGCCAAGCTCAATGCGCTCAGCGCCAGTCAGGTGATCAGGCGGGATTGCCCACCACTGCCCGCCGCTCTTTTCAACGTCCCAGCCCTTCGGCGGAAGCTTGACCGGGCCGCGTTTGGAGCCAGAGCCGTAGACGAACTCGGTCATTGCGACAGCGGCATCCTGCCACTTCTGCGCGTTGATCGCAGGCAGCAGCCGAGAAGATCCGCTCAGCGTTGTCTCACGCGTGTTGAACCGGAAACTGCACAGCACGTCGAACTGGTTCTGCGTCAATGGGACAGTGACGTGCCTGCGGACATACTCTTCGCAATACTTGGCGTTGAAGCCCAGCAGCTTGCGCCGGCGCTCAGGCAGGTGCTCGTCATCGGGCAGCGTCTCACCTTGCTGGACCGGGCGCCCATCCTCCCAGAAGCAGCAGCCATCACCGATGGTCCACTGGTTGCTGGGGCAGAGATAGGCTTCCAGAGCGCAGCCGTCCGCTGTCTGGCGACAATCCGCAGGCGCATTTTCGAACTCGTCTATCTCGCGATAGAACCATTCGCCTACGGTCAGATGGTCGTTCATGCCGCCCTGCCAAATGATGCACCAGCCACGTCAAGGATAGGCTCGCCTGACGGGCCGATTTCCACGTCAAGCTGCACGTCTTCCGGAGCTTCCGCGTCGAACGCGATCTGATGCTCCCACACAAGAATGTTCTCGCCAGGCTCCTTGGAATCGCCCTGAAGAAGCTTGAGCGTCATGACGGACTGGCCTGCATCGCCCCGAGGACGAAGCCACCACGTTGCCTTCGTGCCGTAAGCCGTACCCTTGCGAACGATCTCGGTTGCCACGTCTTCCGGCTTGTCGTGCGTCTCGATCGAGAAGCCGTGCGAGGTGATGTTCTCGATGGTGATGCTTGCGAGCCTGCCTTCGCGGATGCCTGCCTTCACAGCGGCTCCCAGAACGACAGCCAGCTCGGGGTCAACGCCTGAAGCCGGCGCCTTCCCGAAGAAGTGCGCAACCTTCCTCTGGATCGATTTCACGCGCGTCTGCCCGCCCACGAGAATTACGCAGTCGATATCATGCACGGAAAAGCGAGGGTCTTTCTCCTTGGCTTCAGCCATTGTGCGCGTCATCGCGTCTTCAATGTCGCGCAGCAGCTCCTTGGTCGCCTCGTCCATGTGGTCTCGGCTGATGCGCTGGATGACGTGGACATCCTCATTGGTCTTCTTGTCGATGTCGATGTCCTCAACACGAAACTCGGTGAGGTCGTCTTCCGACAGTCGGCGCTTTGCAGCTTCAGCCTCGATCAGCAACATGCGCTGCGCGTCTGGCTGCGTGGCAAGTGCGGAGTTCTCGTGCTCAAACTCGTGCAGCGTCATGACCAGGCTGCGGAGACGCAGATCCCAATCGTCGCCGCCGACCAGCGCCGCGCCGTTGGTCCCCAGGACCCGGAACAGACCGCCGCCGATCTCGAACGCTGCGCAATCGGTAGTCCCCGCCCCAACGTCCACCACGAAGATGCGGCTGACCTTCTCGGCTTCTTCCTTGAAGCCATGCGCAATAGCCGCAGCAACCGGCTCGTGCAGCAATTCGACTTCTTCGAAGCCCGCCATCTCCGCCGCTTTGCGCAGTGCGTTGCTCTGGGCGATGTTGTAGGCGGCAGGCACGCAGATGATGGCGTTCTTGACCGACTTGCCCAGCTTTTCTTCAGCCGCTTCGCGAAGATGGATCAACACATAGCTGACCAGTTCCTCGGGCGGATAAGTGAACCCGTCATAGCCTTGATAGGCTAGCATTCCGGTGCGCTTGCCTTCCGCATCGACGCCCTCGCACATCTGCTCCGGATAGGCTTCCTCCGGGTTGTAGACGGCCCCTAGCTGGCGCTTGAAGCTGGTGAAGCAGTAGGGCGAACGCGGTGAACGTTCACGCGCACGCAAGGCGCGCTGCCCCACAACCACTTCCCACGGATTTTCGGGGTTGTCGGTGTGAACCAGCATGACGGCGGACGGAACCAGTTCCGATCCGTCGATCTTCAGGACTTCGGGGCCAAGAGGTCCATAGATGGCAACTGCTGAGTTGCATGTACCGAGGTCAATCGCGATCCAGTCAATCATTGTGCGGCAACCTTCATGGCTTGGGCATTGCTGCGGTCAGCGAGGATGAGCACGCGGTTACGCGCCGCTTTGGCTGCGGCCTTCTTCATGGAGGAGTTCTTGCCGCCCTTGCGGAGCGCCTGATTGGCGGGGGCGGGATCGACCAGCGTCAGTGGCTCTGGCGTCGGCTCTGGTGCGGGTTCAGGCTCGGGGGCCGGGATGGAAGCCGCGACAGGCTCAACCGCTACAGGCGGCGGTACTGTGACCCTCTGCGCAGCAAGCGCCGCCAGTTCATTCTGGTGGCGTAGCTCTGCAAGCTCGTCCGTGCGCTGCCGATCGCGGGTCGCATCCGTCGCGCTGATGTCGGTGATGAGCGCCCACAGGGACAGCGAGCGCGCACTTTCGAGAACGCAAAGCATGATGATCAGCCAGAGCCATGCCCAGAAGGCAGCCGTGGCCCTGTCCGCGTTCTCAATCTGTAGGAGCCGCTTGTCGGTGTTGGCCTGCTGGACGGGACTGGCCTGCCCCTGCATGAGCCCATCCTCACGGGCTTTCAGGGTGGCGAGTTCGCCTTGGATCGCCTCGCCCCGCGCACGCATGGCGCTCTCGGTCTTGTCTTGCCTAATACCATCGACCGATCCGAAGTAGAGGCCCTGAGCAAGCAGGAGGCTTTGAGCCTTGCTGATGCCTTCGGGGGACATGCTCGCCATGATCTGCTGTTCGGTTTTCAGTTCAGCGATCTGCGTCCGCACACGCTCAAGCTCTGCGCCGGTCCCGCCGATTGCTGCATCCTGCGCCGTCGCCAGTGTCGCCGCTTCCTCGCCGGCCAGTTCAGCCTCTGCTGCGAGACGGCTGGACGAGACGGCAAAGCGTTCGGGCCAGACGACCTTCGCGCCATTCTCTGCGTTGTGGACGCCGACCGCGGCCAGGCCCAAAAAGATGAACGCCCCAGCCACCTTGCGCCACATCGTTGACGCGGTGAGCATCCTAATGAATGCGACCGTCGCCAGAAGCTCCGCGCCAAGCACGGCAACAATCATCCCGAGGATCGGAAGAAAGCTCAGCCAGTTCCAATCCGCCGTCGCGACGATGCCGGTAACAGACAGCGAGGCGAGGCCAAGCGTGATGATGATGACCGCCAGCAGGGCGCCCTTGCGGGTCGCGTCTGCCTCGTTCTTGAACTCAAGAAACGTGTCTAAAAACTTGCCCATGCCCAGCCCTCTCGTTCGCGCTACATGCGCGCGGTGGTTTCCCAGAAGACAAACAGCGCCCCGAAGATGGAAAGCACCGCTCCAAGGATCAGAAACAGCACCTGTTGGCGCGTCTTCTTTGCTTCGTTCGCCGCCATCTCCCGATCGCGTGCGAGCATCAGTTCAACTTGCGCCAGCAGCGCATTGGACTGGTTCTCATTGGCCGTGGCGAAGTGCTCACGAACCCCTGATAGTGCATCACGCATAGCCGTCTCCCACTCGCGTCGAATCTCCTTGATGTCTTCATCACTCACAGCATCGCCAAGCTTTTCGCGAATGCTGTCCAACGCGCCTTCAAAGCGTGACTTCAGGACTGAAACGGCCTCTTGCAACGCTGCGATTTTTTCCCAATCGGATCGCTCGGAGGAGCGTTTTTGCAGCTCAAGCTGCTCCTTCAGCAGAAGTTCCATTTTGCCCAGCCCCTTTCGAAATCATCGCTTGGCTCCCACCTGCGCAAACATGCCCTGCACACGACTGACGAGGTTCTCGCGCCCGAAGTTCTCATCGACCGTCCCGCGCAGACGGCGCAGCCTCGCCTTCTCGGTGATCAGCTTCTCGGTCCATTCGTTCACCCGCTCGGGCGGGACGGTGCAGAGCGCCAGTTCAAGCGACTGATCGGAAAGCACGGTTGCCATGTCCAGAAGCTCATCGACGCCCAGCGTCATGCGCTCCACGGCCTGCTCCAGCGTTTCTTCGCCCGTCATGAGCTGGACGAAGTCGTCCGGGATGCCAGGATACGCCCCCACCTCGCCCCAATCCGCCATCAGCGCATCAGGGGCGGGAAGCAGCGGGGCTTCGATTGCCTCAAGTTCTGCAATCCGCCGGCGCAGGGCTTCGTTCTCGGCTGCGAGGTCAACCGTGGGGACGGGCTCCGCAATCGCTTCAACAGGTTCCACGATGACGGGTTCGACGACGACAGGCGCAACGACGGAAAGCGCCGCAGTTGCAACAAGCGCCGCCTGCGCACGCTGGAGGCTTTTGGCGCGATCGACAAGCGCATAGGCCAGCGCGACCGGATCGTGATATTCCGCGCCGGGTCCAGCAACCCCGACATGGTCATCCACGCCATTGGGCCGTCCGTTGACGATCCAGTACGCTCCCTCAAATCGCGCGAAGGGAAGCGTCTCGCCTTTGCGGCACATGGACGTTGACCATCCAGCGTCCAGCATGATCGCGCTGACTTCAGCCTCGATGGTCATGATGTTGTCCTCGTCATGTTGTTACCGATGCCGTCATATCGAATGCACCGCCGCCATCGCTCAGGACGGCGAGAGTTGAGACGCGGCGGATTTCCACGGTCACATTGGATGCAGTCGTGCCGAGGCCGCTCTGCGAGATCGTCCACGTCCGCGTGGTTCCTAGACCAAGCCAGATGCCCGTAGTCGAACCGCTCGGCGTCGATCCAGAATTGACCGTCATGCGGATATCGTAAGCATCGCCCGCCGCAGAGGTCGGGCTGATCCAGTTGCCGGAAAAGCCTTCGATGTTGCCCGTGCCAGCGTAGGTGCCATTGTTGGCGAAAGTGACTTCGGCGGCGGCGCTGCCTGGATCTACTTGAAAGTCACTGACAGCGCCCACGGTGAAAGCAACCAGCGGCGGGTCGCTCATGTTTGCGGCGTAGCCCAGAAGCGCGCCGCTCAAGTGATGCCAGCCCCGACAAGACGCCAGCTCGTGCTGGTCATCTTCTTGATCGAGGCGCTTCCGTTTGCTGCAATCGTGCGCGAGCCAGTCGAGCTTTCCCATCGCAGCGTGTCGGACGTGATTGCAAGCGTGACGTTGCCGCCGCCGTTCTCGTTCTCGATCTGGATGATCGTCCCGATGGGATAGGCGACAGAGGCGTTGGCGGGGATGGTGTAGGTGTGCGTCGATGCGCTGGTGTGGTAGATGGTCTTGGCGGCGTCGGCGAGGACGAACGTATAGTCGGCGTTCTGCGTGTTGAGGATTGTGCCGCGGAAACCAAGCGCCGTGGTCTGCGTCGGGCCGACATCGTAGCCGACGATCTCGCCGGTCGAGAGGATTTGCCACGGCGTGATGCCGCCGACGCCGTAGCTGAGCAGGCTGGACGATCTGGTGAACAGGAAGAAGTCGGTTGCATCAAATGCAAGGACCGGGTTCCCGCTGTTGAGGTCGAAGTATGCGGTGGTGTCTACAGCCCATCGCCCTGATGTCTGCGTCGCCGTGAACGTGTTCGCTGTCCCGAACAGGTCGAACACCGCAACCGTGTCCGTGCCGGTGAACTTCAGGAAGCGATCGGCTGATGTGGTGAGGGCGGCAATCGCGGTGAGCAGCGCATCGCTGGCCTGCACCCCCAGCGCGGTCCTTGCAGTTGCCGCCGTCGTCGCTCCCGTACCGCCTGCCGTGATAGGGCGAGCGGCGTTCAAATCCGTCAGCAAGTCCGCTCTGAATGTGTTGTATGCGGTTGAGCTGATGGCGGCTCCGCTGACTGCGGCTCCGCTTGATGGCCAGGACATTACCCCACTGCCGTCTCGGGCCATCTCGGTTCTCCATCAGTTGCGGGAAGTCGTTCGCGCCTCGGGAGAGGGGCGATTTGTTCGCGTTAACGAATGCTGTTAAGGTCTGCGCCCGGTTAGGAGACGCAGCAGATGCTCAGAATACTCAGAGGCGAGGCGTTCATTACGCTCATGCAGGCGGTTGCCATCATGAGCCTCTTTGAGATTTTCTCAGGCCAGAACTACGTGAACCCGACCGTCGCTTATGGCGCCCTGTTGCTTAGTGCGCTTGGCCTGTCGTCAGGGCTTCTTCTTGCCGCCGCCTTTAAGGGGAAGCGGTAGCTGCGTCGGCCCTCCAAGGCCAGTTGTCGGGCCTGCCGGGGTTGGCTGCGGAGGCGGGGGACGCCGAGGAGTGCGCGGCTTTGGCGGGGGCTTCCTGCCAGCGATGAACTGCTTCAACTTTGCCTGCTCTGACGCCGCAGCCGGAATGTTTGGCATTGGCTTGGCATATGCGCCGCCAAACGTTCCGAGGATGCGCCCAGCAGCCACGCCCATGCCGATACGCTGCAAGAGGGTGTAGGCGGCAACCTCGTTCTTGGCATCTTCCAGCGCCTTGGCCGTTTCATCGCTGGGAGTGTCGTTCCATGCAGCTTCGGCTTTGGTCAGGTTCTCGTTGGCCTTGTCGATGAATGGCTGAGCGATGGCGACATCCAGGCCACCGCCTAGAATGATGGCAACGTCCTTGCCCTTCACGTACTTGGTGACGGTCTGCCAGACACCGCTATCGGCAAACAGTTCTTCAGGCAGTTTCGCCTTGGCGTTCGGCTTGTAGTTACCAACGCTGTCCTGTTTGAACGGTAGTTCGTCCTTGCTCGCCCCGCCCTTTTGCCAGAGCTTGTTGAGGTTCGCAAACCTGTTCTCGTCTCTCTTGTTGAGAGCGCCTGTCACCGGGCCTTTGGTGATCAGCTTGTTGAGTTTGTTGGACGCTGCTTCTGCTGTCTTGATCGAGGCTTTCGCCGCCCCTCCGCGCATATACTTCATTCCGAACAGAGCGCCGATGCCAAGCACCGCAGGGCCATACTCACGCAGGGCCATCATCAACGGATCGGGCCGGTTGCTTTGCAAAGCGTCACGCCGCACGAGATCCTTCAGCTCGCCTTCTGCCTTCTTCAGATCGGCTTCCCTCTTGGCCCTCAACTGCACCATGCCTTCGGTCGTCTTGCCAGCAATGTTGCCGTCGATCTTTCCCGCGTAGTATCCTGCCGCCTTGAGTTGCCGCTGCTTCTCGAAGGGGTCGGTGATCTTATCTAGGTCGGACATTGCCTTCTTGAGATCGGCAATGGTCTGCTCGGTCGCGGTGATCTTGCCGGTCAGGTCTTCCTGCCCGCCCGCCTCGCCAGCAACCCCGCCCGCAATCCCGCCAATAGCTCCACCTGCGACCATGCGGGATAGCGTCCCCGGAGGCTTGGGCTTTGCGAGGCGGTTTCCAGTCGGCGGTCCTTTGGGACGGCTCTCTGCCTTTCCTCCACCGAAGAAACCCTGCTTGTTGATGATGTTGACGGCGCTGTCATCGAACACGACGAAGTTTCGGGTTCCGTCTCCTGCGCCGCGAGAGCCTTGGTCTAGGTACTTGATGCCGGGGACTTTCGCCTGTTTGAGCCGATCACTCGCGCGACCATACCCGTCCCAAGGAGCGCCTTCAGACCCACCGCCAAGCCGCCGCATAAGTTCGGAGCCAGTGATATCGTCGGGCTTGAGCCGCGTGATCCGGTCTTTCAGATCGGACAATTCCATAGCTAGAGAATTGGTCCTCTCGTCGCTATTGAACAGCGTATCCCATTCGTTTTCGCCTGCGACTTGCGGACGGTTTCTCAGGTGCTCCGTCAACTGAGCTTCAACGTCAGCAATCTTCTGCTGTAGTTTGGGACGATCAGATTCAAGGTCGATCACGGCCCGCTGAAGGGCTTTCTTCTGCTCACTCAACGGCCTGTCCCAATCAAGGAAGTCGTCGGCTTCGGCGTTGATGTCTACTTCGTAGAGACGGCCTTTGTTCGGACGAATGCCGCCGCTTGCTTTCAAGTCCTCCAAAACTTGCAAATCACGTTGTGCCATTTGCTTTGTAGCCGCTGGCATATCGTCCGAAGACAGAACGCGCTTTGCTACATGAATTGCGCCATCCAGATTGCCCGTTCTTGCAGCAGCGCGCACGTTCAGATGCTCGATACCATCCGGGGTCCAGACTTTGCCCTGACTAGTTAGAAAACCATCAGTCGCAATCTGATCCCGATACCCCTTCGCCACAGTTTCATTCTCAGCGAAGTAAAGCCCTCGCCCATAAGCCTGCGCGCCCTCACCGCTGCCGATCTTGCTGCTGTCGAACTTGTCGAAGTCATGCGGCGAACCATGATAGGCTTTGATGCCCGCCTGATCGACCGGAGCCCTGCCAGCGGGAGGAGCCTTCGGAGCCCCACCGAGGCGGTTGCCAATTGCACGAGCGCCGCGACCCATGACGCCGCCAGTGATAGCCGCCCCCGCACGCTCGCCAAAGCTGACCTCTCCGTCACCGTCAGCGTCAGGCGCAAAGACTGTACCAAGGCCAGCGCCTATCGCCTCGGGGTTTCCACTCACACCAGCTAGAAGCTTGGAGCTTCCGCTTTCGGCGGGGTCGAACTTGGCGTTGACGGAGCGGATGTCTTTCGGGTCGAACACGACAACGACGGCGGCAGGTTTGCGCGGATTTCCCTGCGGCCCGATGCCGTCCATGATGCCGGGATCGCGAACGCCACGAAGGATGATGCCGGGCGCTCCGCTTTCCTTCGCCTCTTTGATGGCGCGCTGCATAAATTCGGGATCATATCCGCCACCGTTCATGTCCCAGATTTCGTAGTCGTCCAGGTTCCTCGCGTAGACTGGATAAACCGCAGAGCCTTTGCTGTAGTAACGGCCAACGCCGTCACCCATATCAACGCCTCGCGCATCCTTCTCGATGATTTTCGGAGCGTCTCGCTGTACGTATGCGCCGGGCAAATAGCTGTCAGCAACGGCTGGCGAGTTCGTCAGAAAGATCGCGTCTTCACCGATCTGAAGGTCGCTGCGGATTTTGTTTGTGTCGAATGCATCGAAGTCGCTGCTTGTGGCGTGGAAAAGCTTGTGGTCGGTATTGAACCCCTGCTCTCTCGCTCTCTGCATTCGAGATGGCTCATCCATTGGAAGGGACTTCCCTCCGAAGCCGTTCTTCACTGGCGGGGGCTTGGGGGTGGACGAAACGGGCGCAGGCGGTCCCTTCGGAGGCTTCGGCGTGGAGCCCTTGGCGAGACGGTTGCCGAGAACGCCGCCGCCGACTGCGCCTGCAACGAGGCCGAGGCCCTTCTGATCTTCAGGAGCCGCAGCGTAG
>Ga0181349_1000341_pt1 | contig 19949 bp, 6 predicted proteins | sample Su13VDMM110SD_FD_130106 | JGI IMG/M metagenome (GOLD analysis project Ga0181349, IMG submission 130106) | Freshwater viral communities from Lake Michigan, USA - Su13.VD.MM110.S.D | ecosystem: Environmental > Aquatic > Freshwater > Lake | place: USA: Michigan | collected 2013-07-16 | reverse complement strand
TCCTATTTAATATTTAGCCATTGCTTGCCTTCTTTTTCTTTCAGCAATCTTATTAGCTCTTCTTTTTAGAGCGGCTTCTTTTTTAAGTCTTAATCTATCTTCCATTGGTAAAGCTCTAATAGAGTCTTTTGTACGTTGACGAGTTTCTCTTGCTTTTACTTTACCTTCTACAGCTCTTACTTCTTTTGCCTTCTCTCTTATTTCCTGATCGCCTTTTGGATCTTCTATCCCTACTGAATAAGGTGTAAATCCAACTCCAACTGCAACTCTTTGCCAAGCCTTGTTTTGTGAATTCATTGCTTGAGATACGTTTTCAATCTTATTAACAATACGATCCATTGGGACATTAGTTGTAGCTTCAACAAGCTTTCCAGTTACGCCGTACATTGAACCTAGATGAACTCTACCGTCTTGCATAACACCCCAACCTCTTTCTTTTATAAGATCCTTCTCAAATTTAGTTTGTTGAAGTCCTGTATATAATTTTCTAAGTTTAGATCCAATTGGAGGCGATATGTTGGCGCCTTCTAACATAACCTTTGCATAGTCAGCTTTAAAGTCTTTATCTCTTTCGTCAAGATATTTATTGGTCATATTTTTTAATACAGAAATAGCGCCCCCAACAAATCCGGTTCCTCTTAATACTGTATCTAAAACCCCATCTGCAACGCCTACTAATCTTTCGTTGATTGTTTTCTTTTTTGCTTTATCTTTTTCTGGATCTAATTCTTTATCATCATCCTCAAAAGCAACGGCAAATAAACCTTGTTGTAGCGAAGCAAATAAAGCATTTTGTATCGCTAAGTAATATGTTATTTTAGCAACATGCGTTTTAGTATCTCCTCTTCCAGCTTTAAGATCTAAGTAAGATTTTTTAACAATTCTAGATTGTTGCATTGCTGTGTTCTGGAAAGTTAATAATAATCTTCCCGCTCCGCTTGCTTGTTGTTTTGATATATCTCTTGGATCACCTGATTGTTGTGTCTCGTCAGATACCTTTTTAAATTCTTCCCAAGCTAATTGTTCTGCTTCAGCTTCTGTCTTACCTTCTTTTAAAAGTGTATTAATTCTATTTCTATAGAATGGTGCACCTCCAGATGCAATTGCAAAACTATCTGCAAGTTGTGTTGGTGTGTACCCAATCTTTAATAAGTAAGCTATTACAGCTGCGGGTTTATTTTTACTTCCTGCCGCTGCGTTTGCAATCTCAGATGCGGTAACATCCTCTTTTAATCCTCCACGTCTTTCTTTCATTTTATCTGAATTCCATATACGTGAAAAGTCTTTCCAATATTGTGGTTGATTTGCAAAAGCTTTAGCTGCCGCTATAGGATTGTTATCTCTTAAGTTTAAGAAATTGACAGATCCAATTAACTGTAATGCAGCAGATCTGGTATTCATAAACATGATAGCCCCTGTAGATCCATTAACCCAATTACTCCAAGCGCTGGTTTCTTTGTCTTTTCCGTAACTTCTGTTTTTACCATTAGTCATTCTGTACAATGAATCTTCCAATGCTTCTCTTACGTTTGTCCCGTAAAGAGCTTCAATCTTATTCATATTAGGACCAACTAAACTACCTTGTTCCCACTTACCAAACATCTGTTCGTAGTTTTCAATAAATTCGCCTAAGAATTTTTTACGACCGGCACCTTCCGTTATACCATGTAAATCTGAAATTATAGTACTTGAATCCCAAAACTCTGTAGGTTTTATCCATTCAGCACCCTGACGACCCATTACAATTAATCCAGCTTTGAATGCTTTTAATTGCGGATCTGAATTAACAAGATTGGTTAACTTGTTTCCATCTGTTTTGGATAGCCCTGGGACTTCCACACCAGCTTCTTTCCACATTGCTACACGAATAGCTTGATCATATGTAAAGTCTTTGTCTGGGGTCAAATTTTCTATCTTCTTTGAAACCTCAGGGAATTGCTTTATTAAAGCTTTATAATCATTTTTTATAGACTGTCTTGCTGCGTCCATTAAATCACTACCATTAGAATATGGTTTTAATAATGAATCAGCAAAGAATTTTTTATGACCTTCACCAGCTTTGCCTTTGCCCATAAAGTTGTATAATAGCAATTCAAAATCTGCAGCAGATGGTGGAACATAAAAATCATATTTGTTTAATTTTGATCCTCGTCTTCTAGCAACTACATCAGAGAATACTTTGTATCGTTCTGTACCTTTATTCTCTTCAATGATTCTATTAAATGTAGGGCTAATTGTTTTACTGAATTGTATTTTTGCTTGTTGTATTTTTGATTTTACATCTAATACATCTAAAGCATCTTTTACTGCTTTAACATTTTGTATTGCATCATCAGCAAAGTAAAAATCATTGTACCCTTCCGCCGCTTTAGCAGTCATCCAATCTGCTTTTGATTGCGCCAAGCTACTTCCTAATCCAGTAATATTTTCTATTGGTATATCAATACCTATTGTATTTAAGAAGTTTTTGATAGGAACCGCTGCGTTTGCAGGTCTTGCCGTAAGTATAAAGAAATTTTCATTACCAAATTTAGCAATCATCTTTTTCATCTTCTCAACCATTGGGCCTGGCTTACCATCAACCACTTGGCTAAATTCAGAAAAATCAAATTGAGCACCAGCGTCTAGCATGGAGCCACCCTTTTTTGCAAACTCTTCTGCATTTAATTTACCTTTCTTGCCATCAGGCATTGTGTATAGCACTCGTCCCTTTGTAAAAGCCGCTGTATCATCAAAATCAAAAACAGATATACCCTTATTTTCTTTAGGAGTAGTAAGTGAATTAGACACAGCTGCCTTAGTGTTGTCTTGTATACGCTTAGCGTTTCTAGCTTCAAGATCTACGGCGGGTAATAATTTCCCATCTCCTGTAATTGGTATCAAATCTGCGGCGCTAACTACAACTCCATTGTCTGCTAGATATTTAATCATTTTATCGCTAAAATATCTTTCATTATAGATATTTGTTTCTCCAGGGATAACTTCTCCAGGGGCTTTGTCTTTATAAAACACGTTAACTAATGTTGCCATTTTTGATGGAATTAAAGCTACTTTACTTTCGTTTAAGTAAGTTTCTAATTCCGCTCTAGTCATACCATTTCTGTATCGCCCATGAAAAGGTAATCCGGTAGTGTAAGCAATTAACGATTGTACTAAGTTCTCAATTGGAACGGCATGCTCATATTCATATTCTGGGTTTTTTGCAAAATCCACAACAGGTAATATTCCGTCAACTTTACCAAGGCCACGCAAAATTCCTCTTGTATTTTCACCCAAACCAACGCATATTGCTGCTTTTTGTTCGTATGTTAAATTAGAATTTTTTAAACGATCTGCAAAGTTTAATGTTGTATCTCTAAATACTTTTGATTGAGCATCTCTGCCTTTTTTATCAAAAATATTCACGCCTCCTGTTAAAGAATCGGTTATATCTTTAGATTTAGATGATTGACCAAAAATTTCTGCAGGATTATTTCCAAATTTATCTAAAATTGTAGATTTTTCCCCACCTACTAATTGATATTCAAGTTCTTTAAACTTTGGAATTTTATTTAATTCAGCTAAAAACCCGCTATTATTATCAAAGTACCACTTGCCAGCGTTTTTCGCGTTCGCAAAAGGTGCTTTAAATGTTAATATAAAAGCGTCTGCAATTAATCTTTTTTCCGCTTCACTTGGCTCAGGGGTCTTTATTTCTTGACCATCTTTAATGATAATTTCGCCTCCCGTTAATTGTAGTTCTAAATCTGCTAACATGTATTCTTTTGCAGCATTTATATTCCCTCTATTCTCTTCAGTTTTTATCCAGCCTTTGTCTTTGCTACCTATTAATATTTGTTTAGTTCTTAGATTGTTACCAATATAATCGCTTACATAATCAGAAACATCCTCGGCTGAGGTGTATTTCTTTTTAAAAGTTTCATTTTTTACATTATTATAGTCGCTAATATAAGCGCTCTCTAAATTAGCTTTAGCAGTATCTAATTTGTTTTTGTCTTCGTTAGATATTTTTGCATAAGAGCTATCGTTTAAATAAGCAAACATGTTAAATTTACTATCTACATCCGCCTTCATAAACAGATCTTTAAAGTCGTTTTGAGCTTTGTCAATAACTTTATTTCCAGTATTTGATTGCTTAACGTTACCTCTTTCAGATTGTCTCGCGAATTCAACGGCAAAAGCTTCTGTCATTTCAACACCTAATCTTTGTTGATTAGTGGCTAAATTGTCATATATAGGTCCTTTACTTTCTAAATCTTTTTTAACTAAATCAAGAACTATCTCTGTAGCAATTCCTTTAGAAAATCTTTCTTTAGCACCTCTAAGTGGATTACCATCAGGGCCAATTACATTAGCTAAATAAACTTTATCTGATATATTATTAAATGCGTTTGGCAATCTTCTAACTAATTCAGCCCCGGATGTTCTACCAGCTTTGTCAGTATTAACAGATTCTCTATCAATTTTTTGATCAACCCAATCAGGATAGTTTAACCATTTGCCATTAACTCTTTTTTGAACCGCTTCAGGTAATCCACCTTTTCCATTAGCTCCCATTAAAAAAGTAGTAGTCATATTCTCTAGAACATATCTTTTATTTTTTAATAAAAATTGCTCTAATTTACCACCCTCTTTGCCGCCCATTGCTTTTTTAATATCAATGTCAGCTTGCTTACCCATTTCTCCAGTAATTTCAGCAATAATAGGCGTAACAGTTCTATTTAAAGAAACCGGAGCATCTATGCGGCTTTTAAGTGTTCTAACCTGCGTTATTATCTTTTTTGTTATTTCGTCAACCACAGGTTGATCTATAACTTTAGACTCTATTGAGTCTTTATATTTAGGCTTTTCCGCAGCACTTGATTCAAATCCTTGATCAGCTGTTTCTGTAGCCATTAATCCTTTCTCTTCTGCAGCGTCTTTTTTGATACCTCCTTTAGTTGCTCCTTCAATACCCAATTCATATGCTAAAGCATTTGCTCTAAGATTCAAACGGGAACTAATAAATTTATCCAAAGACTGCTTAGCTGGATTAAACTCACTATTAATTAATAACGATGCACTTTGTATTAATGCGTTTTTATATTCTTCTCTACTAACCCCTCTTTTTGCGTCTTCCGCGATAGGGTCATATAGTCTTCTTGTTATAGTTTCTACTGTTCCGCCAAGTTCTTTACCTATTACAGATTTTGAAAAATCATTTGTAGCATTTCCAGACGGAGTATACATTAATCCTTCAGAGGCCATTTTTTTAGGATTACCTTCGTATTTGGTATCTAACAAGTTTTGTAGGTTTGCTCTGCTTTTAGGTTCTTTTTCGGTAGGTTCGGATTTTTTAGTTTCCACTTTTTTAACCTCCGCAATAGGGGCGTCTTCCGGTAATGCTCTTGCTTTTTGTAATTCTATTTCTAAATTAGCAAGTCTATTTGTATAATCGTCATATTCAATATCGTCTTTATCAAACTGCTCTTCTAATTTTTCCATTTTAGCTTCAACCTCAGCAACTTTTGTTTTTGAGAGTGCAACTCCAGTTGCATCAGTAACTTGACTAGTCTCTTTTTGTTTAGCAGCAAAGTCTTTAGCCATTTGACTTACTGTTCCGCCTTTTGCAGATTCAGCAAGATCTTTAAGCATTATATACATTTCTTTTGCGCCTGCTTCACCTGGTAAAAATCTAGGTTTTTTATAACCTATTCCTTCAAGTAGTTTTTCAAACGGGGCCTTTAATTTACCAAACACTTCTGATTTATAAGTTAATTGCCCATCAGCAACAGCTTCAGTAAATGCGGTTAAATATTCTTCATAATATTTTTGCTTGTCTTGCTCTACAGGGTTGCCTTTTTCATCAACTTCGTATTTGTAGTTTTCATTTATTCTTTTATCAACTATCGCTAATTCTTTAGGTGATAATTTTTTCTTCCAATCTTCAATAAAAGCAACGCCTTCTTCTGTTAGATTGCCCTCCTTGTCCTTCATCCAATCACCTAATATGTGATGTCCAGTTTCGTGAGGCCCAGTACCAGACGCTTTTTCGCCTTTGGCTTTAGTCATATTGAAATGCATCACACCAGTGCTTGCATCTCTAAAAGCATTAGAGCCCTCGGGAATTTCATTGGTATTCATTATTTCTTTGTAAGCATTGTTAAACTCCTCTTGAGTTTGGTGCTTAACTGGTTCAGGACCACCTGTTTGATCAACAAGATCTATAGAGGCTTGTAAACTTACGTCAAAACTTCTGTCAGCTTTAACCTTAGAAGATTCCATTTGCTCTGTGTTATCTTTATCAAGACCTTCAAGTTTTACCTCTAATTCTTCTATTTTTTTATCATTTATAGCTTTGAATTCAGGGTTAGTCTTTGAAGATTCGTTTAATCTTTGTATTTCGTTTGCAATGTTTTTACCCTTCATAAAATTCCCAAGCATTGCTTTTCTTTCTGGTGTGCCAGTGAATATTTTCATCTCATCTAGCTTTGCGCCCGCTTGTTCAGCTAATGATTGGTAATGTTTCATTGCTTGCAATTGATTTGCATCTCCTCCGTATTGATTTTTTAATATGGCATTAGGAGTATTTGACAAAGCGTCCATATCTGCTCCGTCTAAATCTTTACCATATTTTATTTTATTAACAGCAACAAAAACATCTGCGGGTGTTGCATCTTTATCGCCGTGCACTTCTATATTTGCTTTGGCATCTTTTAATTCAACATCACCTCGTAATACATTTGCCGCTTTCTTTATAGCTACTTCTTCTTTAGCCATAGCTTCAAAGTCAGTAGTGTTTTCATTTTTAATATTTAATTTTTCTAATGCCGCTTGTTCTGCAGCGTCTATTTCGCTGTTTCTTTCAGCACTACTTGTTTCTTTACTTATTTTATAGTTTATTTCTAACAATTTACCCGCGCTAGCGGATTCAAAGTTAAACATAGGAATTGCTTTTATATCTGTTTTTAAAGCGTCAAAAAAACCTTTAGGAGCAAAACCACCAAGCATTGCAAAAGTCCAGAACGTAGAGGCTATATGTTGCCCATTTGACAGGTTATCCCATTCCGCGGCCTGGTCTTCATGGCCCTCACCAACTAATCTGTCTTTGACTAATTTAGCTGCTTCAGCAACTTCCATTACAGCAGTACCCACTGCCGCTCCAGTTGTAACATTACCAATCTTATTTACTAGCTTTGAAGAGTTTGACAATGCTGCAACAACCGGTGTTAAAAACGGTATCTTATTAGTTACCATTTTTTCAATCATTTTACCGGCAATAACATTACCAGCCCCTAATGAGAATGCAAATGTTTTATCTGTAGCCGGCGCATTAGTTGTGTTTGCTAATACTCGGTCCATTAAATCCATGTGCACAACTTCTTGCATTCCGCCAACAAGTATATTAGACGCTGTTTTTAATGATTTACTATTGCTATTAATCTTGTTTATAAATTGTTTAGAAATATTACCGGCTTGAGTAATTTGTGGTCCAGCTGCTTTTTTAGTAAAGTATAAGGCAGTTACCATTGGTAATAATCCGGCTGTACCGCCAATTGCCATATCAGCTAAAGTTTCATCAACTTTTTTATCTAATAATTCTTTATCGTTATATGTATAACCCACAGTTGTTAAAGCATCAGCAAAACTAATTGCCGCTTCGCGCTTGTCTGCTATTCCGGTAGCACTGTATACTCCTTCGTTGGCAAATGCTTTAAATGTTTTATCTACAAAATCAACCGCTTTACTATTTTTTTTGGTTGTTATTGGATCATTATTTAATTCAATTGCTTTTGTTAATGTTATGTATTGATTAAGTTTTTTATTGAATGCAATAGACACAGGATGTGTTCCAGGTAATTCGTTTAGATTTTTAGGTAATCTATTTGTTTTTACTACTTCTTGTAGGTTTATTATATCTTGATTAAAACTAGTGCTTGATCCAGGTTTATTTTTATCGTCTCCGCTGTGCAAATAGTCTTTAATAAATCCACCAATTTTTTCAAAAGTACTTTCTGTACCTTTTATACTATTGGTTCTAGTAGAAGCTGCACGAGCTAATCCTATTAATTCATAATAAGCGGTAGCTTGAGCTTGATTTAATTTATTAGCAGGCATTGTATTTGCCAATTCTGTTGCTTTAGCGGTTTGTTTTTTTACCACCGCATTTTGCTCTGTAATAGACAATAATTTACCCGTTGATTCATTATAGAGTTTACGGCCTAGACCTAATTTTTCTCTTTCTGAAGCAATTTTAGTTTCTAATTTTTTAATTTCTGCAGGATTATTAGCTTTTTTTGCAGCCTTTAATAATGCCATATCTTTTGTTAAAGCGGTTTCGTCTAATGATAAAAATATTTTACCGTTATTTAACGCTTTTAAGTTTGGGTCAATACCCCTTTTCATATCTGCAGCTTGAATTGCTTTACCTGTGTTTACAGTCCAATCATTCTGCATTTGCGGTAATCCATCAATTATTAATCTACCATCAGTAACACGATCCCAATCGGCTACTGTTTTTTGCGTTTGATCTGCAATACCTATTAAGTTTACCGAGGTGCCGGTTTCTATATAATTTGGCATGCCAAATTGACTATTAGGTTGAAGAGCGTTAAATAATGGGTTTTTGAATGGAGATTCTATTTCTTCTTGAGAAGCCCAAACATTATTACCTAAAATCTTGCTATAGTTATTTAACTTAACTCTTTCTTCTTCTGCTTTCTTTTTTTCATAAGAAGCTATTCCTCGCTGAACTTCTTTTTTAGATACGGTTTTCATACCGTTTTCATCATAGGTCCAAATACCATCGGTTCTACTACTTTCTGAAGCAAATTGATTTACATCAAATTTTCTATCGGTAAAACTAGGGATTGGCTTTTCGCTTTGCTTAGGAACAAATGGTGTTTTAGCAAAGTCTATTACGGGTTTAACATCCTCTTTTTTCTTTGGCGGATTGGTGAATTTTTTTAATCCAAGAGGATCAAGTTCAACCGGTGGGAAAGGATTATTTGGAGATACCGATGAAGGTTTTACCGATGTAGATGCCGTACTTTTTACTGTTGCAACCGCACCCTTTTTTACAACAGTTTTTTTCTTTCCCGGCTTTTTTGGTTTTTTTGGATCTTCCTCTCCTACAATAATATCTTCGTCTTCACCCTCTTTTGTTAATTCATTTCGACTAATAATGTCGTCTAATGTAGTTTCTTGCTCGTTTGCAAATTGAATAAGTTCTTCTTCGTCGTAAGCATCACCTAAGTCATTAATATATTTTGCCATAAGATTTATTTAGATATTATTTTAATTTTTTTCTTTGCCAATTTTCGCCTTTAACAGCTGTTCCACCAAGTACGCTCTGCAACTTCCATGGATCATGAATTTTTCGTGTATTATAATTCTCTACACCGTCTTTATCGAATAATCCCCATTTGCCATCTACCTTCATTAATTGTAATCCGTTAACAAATGGAGTTGCACTTGCTTGATTAGCAATAACCTCATGAATTTTTGTGTTTAATTCAACTCTAGCGTCTTCAGCCGCTGTTTGTTTGTCACCACCACTATTATTGTTGTTTATAACCGTCATTTTAGGTGCTGCAACTTCTTTAGCTTTTTGAGTGTAATAAACAGATTCCCCAACCTCATCAGCTCTTCCTGCTTTAACATCTTCTAATGTAGCGGGTCTATTACTGTATTGATCAGAGCTGGACGATAATTTATTTTCCATGTCTATTTCAAACAATTTAGTACTTATAAATTTCTTTTGATCCTCTATTGTTGGGTATTGCTTAATCCAATCCGCTAAGGATTCATTACCTCTATTTAACTTAGTTTGTAAAAAGGATTGCAATTGCGTCATATCTTTTAAGCCTGAACTCAACAACGCCTCTGCTCCCGCATCATAATACATTTTAGCATTCTTTCTTATCGAAGGAACATTAACATAAGTGGTTTCAATTTCATTTTCTTTATTAGGAAAATCTTTAATTTTTTCTTTTGTTACCACAGGATTACCCGGGTTAAGTATAAAGTTATTATTTAATCCATTTGTTTTAGGGTCTAAAATATTTGCTTGATCTTTCCCCCATATTTTTTCCGAGTCAGGAGCGTCGGTTACTTTATGGTAAAATTGACCGTCCCATGAAGGATCACCCAGCTTTTGTTTAAATCTTACAGAGTATTGTTTATCAGTTTCATTATATATAACAGCTCCGTTTGGTTTTTTTGCTTCCGCTTGAAGCTCTTCTTCGGTAAATCCTTTTAAATCTTTTGCTAAGTCTACTTTTGTTATTATTTCTATACCAGGACTAGCTGGATTGTCGTCCGCATCATATAATTTTTTATCTACTTTGCCTTTCCAATTATAATTAGAGGGATCACTGGAATACAAAGTTATTTCACTTATTTTTCTTTCTAATGGTGTATTACCCATAAAAGCAGTATTAGCTCTATCTCTTGGTGATAATGCTTTCCATTCGTTAACATTTGTTTGATTTGCGGCAAATCCAGCTAATGATTTATCTTTCCATTGGTTTACATCCTCGGCGTATTTAGTACCCGCGGCAATTTGTTCTTTATTTAGTTCTATAAATTGCGCTTGTGTTTTAAACATACCCACTTTTTCTTTTCTCATGGCAAATCCCTGCTTAAATTGATCCTGGAATGCTGTATCTATTTTGGTCTTTTCCATTTGATCTACAGCCGCACCAATTTCTTTTTGATTAGCAAGCCCTTGCTCAATATTAGCGCTCTGTATTGCAATAGCGGTTTTCTTAGTCTCTGCTTTTAACTTATCTTCATAAGCTTTTTCTTTGAGATTCTGTTCCCTTCTAGCATTAAATGCTTTTGTAAAGTTTTCGCCAAAAGAAGCAATTCCTTGAGCCCAAGCCATTGCAGAATCGTCTTTTATTATTGTTGGATTATCGTATGCACTCATTATCTATATTTGTATTTTAATTAAGAAACAATTCCTCTATCATTAACGGCCCAGGTGTCTGAGCCTCCTACTTTTTTCCCGCTGCCAGCCCTCCTAATGCTGTTCCTGCTGCACCAATAGCACTACCCCATGCAGCTCCTTGAGCGGCACTAGCCGACGCAGCATTCTGCATTGCTTGTTGTTCTGCTCCTGCTGTATATCCAAGATCTGCATTAGTTCTACTTTCAGCAGCATTAAACATAAATTGTTGACCGGCTGCCGCATTAGATTGTAGTCTTCTACCCTCGTCTATACTTATGCCTTGCAATCTTTGCTGTTCTTGCATTTGAAGTTGTTGCTTTTGCATTTCACCTTGAGCTGCTAATTTTTGATTATCAGCTTCTTGTTGCTCAATAGTAGACGCAACGCCTTTTTTACTTTGTAATGCAGCTTGCGCTAACGCGGTTGCTCCACCGGCACTTCCTCCAGTTTCTCTCAAGGTATCCAATGTATTTGCTAATGCAATATCGGTTTGTTCCATTTGAATTTCCGCTGCTTTTGTAGCTACACCTAAATTCGCATAAGGGTTTGTAATTTTACCTGATAAGTCTTTTGCTAATCCGCTTAAGTCTTTATCATTAGCATAAGGATTAACAATTTTTGCTCTATTTGCTTTAATTGCGGCCATCTCTGCCCTAGCTCTAGCCGCATCATTACGCGCGCCTTTTGCTGCTTGACCTGCCTGATGTGCTGATACTGCTCCTCCTATTAAAGCCACTCCGGCTCCTATACATGCTGCTGCCATATTCTATCTTTTTATATTTTTATATAATTCATGAGACGGATCTTTATCTACGATATAATCCAACTTTTTATGCATACTTAATAAACTTTTATTTCTCCCAACACTAAATATAACTTCTTTGCCCATTTCGCGCGCAATATCTTCTAAACTTAGTATTAATAATTCCAATGCTTTTGCTCTATCATACTCTTTATATGTAGGATCTGAAACAATAAATTCCATCCAAGCTATATTAGAATTTGTTAAATATAGAAAGCCTGCCATAATTGGCCTGCCTTCTTTTTCTATAATTAACCCGCCGGTGCCATTTAAAGGTAACATCTCTTTTGCCGGGTTATCTCCCCAGTCTTTCCAATTTGCCCACCAATCAACTAGCATATCCCAGTCGGATTCTAAAATTACTCTTGTATTTAATTTCATTTGATTTTATTTAATTAATAAGATGATTTAACGAAGTTTGAAGATACTGAATATAATTCAGCATACGTAGGCAAAGGAGGCGGTACATACAACATTTTTACTGTAGCATAAAAGCCTTTTATACCATTAACAGATTGCCCATATATAACTTCACCAAATGCAGAAGCAGTATTGTTTACTAGGTTACCGAAGTATTTATTTTCTTTTCTTTTAAAACTATTAGAAAACAATTGGCCTTCTAAAGCCGCTAAACTAGATGCGTCTACTGTAGCGGATATAGGTAACCCCACGTCTGAATCTGAATATATGCTGTCTAATACCCAACCATTACTTCCTTCGTAATTTAAAGTATTAAAATTTTTACACATTGAAGACTCCGGATTAAGAACTAATTTTATGGAAGAATTATATTGCACCCCATAAAAATTACAATAATTAATAGAGGTTGTTTGAGGTTCAGCATAGTGTAACCATATATTCCCATTCTTAAGTGTATAATAATTATTTCTTAAGTTTAATATAAAGTCTGGTTTGTATGAAAACGTGCTAGTCCACCCATTAGAATCTTCGTCAAAAGAAACAGTTTGATAATAATCGCTGCCTTTAGGTTGCATTGAAACTACATATTGTTTATTATGTATATCCCACCCGCCAAATATTTTACTGTCTGGGCTAATTAGAGCCAAATTATCTCTAAAATAGCCTAACATTCCATAAGCAGATATTTCTGTTATTCCATCTTGAGATAATCTTAATATTGCATTTTGATTTCTATCTGCAAAATATTTTCTATAACCATAAACAGCAAAGCTTTCAGGGTTTGTTGATATACCGTAATTACCAGCGTAAGCTTGTATTTGGCCAATCACTTGAATGCCTGAAGTTGTCATTGGTGTTCCTTCAGCAGAATATATAGCGTCTTTGTCAATTAACGCTCTACTAACTTTTTGCTCTTGGAATATTATAAGATTAGTATCCTCAGCATATAACTTTTGTATAGACCCATCAGCTGGATCTACAGATCTAGTTATATCCTCTCCAATCGGAAATTGATTTGTATTATTAATGCCCGTTCTAGAATTGAACACACCAGAATAAGTCATTGAATTAAATCGGTTCTGTTGAAGTCTAAAGTCTTCTGCTAAATATGCTTTTACGCCAAAGTCTACAGTGGTATTATTATATCCCCCTCTAATTCTTGCTTCTTCTATATACCAATCATTATCTCCTTTTGCGTACGGAGCAGGAATGTATGTAAAATCTGTAATTTGACCAAAACTTATAATTGTATCAACTGGTATTATAACAGTTGTTGGGGTATCCAATGTAATAACTGTACCGTTTTCGTACAATATGACATGGTTATATACTACATTGCTAATTGTATAACTCAATGCTTGGCCTACGCCAATATAAAGGTTAATTTGTTGTAACGTTATAGTAGATGATCCTGCAGCAGTAACTGTTGCTTTTCCCTGCGTAGTTAAAATGTTAACTATGGAATCCATCTTTTTTAACCAAAATGAGTTAAAGTATTTTAATTCTAATGTTGCTGCCATAATTAATTATTACTTGTTTTTTTGTATTTTTAAATAATTCAAGGATTAGTTACGTGTTACACTTAATCTTTGATATACATTTCTAGCTCTGTTAAGCGCATCATATCTTATTGATGATCCATAAGGAGTGCCACTAGCTAACCAATTACCTTGAGTTGTTACAAATGTATTAGACGGCACAGGAAGTTGAACTACTTTACCTGTAATATCAAATTTAGCACTAAAATACGGAAACCTAGTATTTTTAACAAATCCAGTGTTTTGTAACTGGATAACACTTGCTCCTGGCCCAAAGTCTAGTGCGCTTTGAAAGTTATAAATTTTATCTGGAACTGGTGGAAACCAAGGTGTTGAAAGCGTAGTGTCTGTAAAAAATTGTTTAACATTCATTGGATTAACAGATGTTGCGTATACAACACCAAGCCCAGCGGTTTCCCAAATATTTGGATCCCTATCTCCACCGCTCCCTAATGAACCAAACCCAAATATTATTTTTCCTCCAGCAGGTATACCCCCTGGAATTAAAGTAGGTGCTTGGGATAAAACAAATGTTAAACCATTATTTTCAAAATCTGTTATTGTAGCGCCTGTTGTTGTAAACCACGCATTAGTAGCCGTTAAAGGTCGCCCAGATAATTGAGGAGAGGGCACTAAGCTTATTTCAAATGTCGTATTAGTTGGTACACTTGTAACTATTGTACCTGCTTGTACAAAACCTGATCCTGTAGTGGTTCCCGACACTACTGTAACCAGCATGCCCACAAATATATTCTTTGTATCTTGACCCGCTCCAACCGTAACCGTAGTGATTCCTCCGACTGTAGCGGAAGTTCCTGTGATATTTGTTGTTGTAGGTCTATATTTCATTCCTGCCACAAATTGATAATCGCCAGCGGTTAAATACAATCTATTACCAACTACAGGATTATTAAGAATTGGAGACGCAGGAATCGCAGACTCAAATTCTCTAAGAGCATTTTGATTATTATAAGGGGTGCCTGTTGGATAACCTAAAACAGCCGCATTAGGACTGTAAGTTCTACCCGGTAAAAAATATTTCTGCGGGACCGGAGCGTTAGGCTCACCTGGTTCTGGTTCAAACCCTGGGTAAGTATAATTAGCATCTTTTACTATGCAATTCATACCCGCTTGATTCCCGTAGTTACAACCAAAGTCGTTAGGCACTCCATTAGCACCCCCGCTAAGTACATACGTGCTTTTATATTCAACAACTTCCATCACTAAACAGTATTCTCCCGGAAGGTTAGAAACAAATTTTATTTCTTTTTTTGCAGACGAACTTGTTGGCCAAAATAAACCTCCGTCAGGGCTAGTTGCTGCAAGATTAAAGTTTGCTCCGTTAAAATTACTTTGCGTTTGCGCCGGATAAGACGGTGGTCCTGTAGGAGAAAGCCCCGCATCCCCTGTAGTTCCAGTATTAGGAGCAGAACTTGAAATAACGCCGTTTGTATCGCGTATTAGTACCCAAGGGTCCAAAGCCGTTGCTCTATAGTATAACCATGCACCGCATTTATTACTTCTGTTTTGACCTTTATTTCCAACAATTCCATTACTTACAATCCATTCTAACTCTCCCTGCAAAAGGCCAACTGGCGGATTAAGACTGAAAAATTCTTTTCCATTTTCATGTTCAACATTTACCGAGTCTTGGTAAGGCGTAGTTGGATTAGGTAAATTTGGATTTTTACCGCCGCTTCCAACAATCGTAAAAGTTAAACCAACAATAGAGCCATTAGTAGCTACTATTGACGGCCCATACGGGATTTCGCTCAAAGAAAATCTATTGCCCCCGGTAGGATCGTAAGGACCCATACTAATTACATAATATGATTTAGGAATGTTGTTATATCCAGTAATAACGCTAGTACCGGTTTGAGTTCCAGAAACAATTACTCTATTACCAACCTGCATTGGGACTCCCAGCCACTGTCTTATAAACTCAGTGTCTCCAGGAGAACCAGGTGGGAAAGGATTGACTGCCGTATATGGAAATGTATCATTCCCTAAAGTTACGTCCTTTGTCCCTACATAAACAGCACACACACCTTGTCCTGAGACCATTTCTGGACCACAGTTAATTGTTGTTGTACCATTAAAGATATTTGAATCCATATCAAAACACCAATAATCATCATACGCTAAATCAAACGTATTAAAATATGATAACCCTGAATTAACAGGTTTTTCGCCCACAGTTATAAATATATCAATAGTTGCTTCTTTAGTTGAAAGATTTGGAGCGGCTGGCACGAACAATGGCGTTGGTGGATTATTTGCAACATTCATTGCATCACGCACTCTAATTGTCAAAGGATATACACCTATTGGTATTAATGCGTCTTCTAATCTAACTATACCTGTTAATGCTCCGATTGAAAAATACGGCGGAACATTTACGCTAATAATATCCCAGCTTAAATCTTGGGTATTTGATAGCACATTTGTAGAGCCATTTACAGCAGTCATAGTAACAACATCTGCTACAACTCTACCTATAGTTCTATTATAAGCGGCAGGTTGTAATGTAAAATTTGGAATTTTATTTTTTAACCTACCAGTAATATATAAAGGATATAAAGTCCCTTGATAATCAACAGTTATTGTAAAAGTAAAATTTGAGTTTGTTGCCGCTCCAGAATTAAAAGTAAAATAATTAGTTATATAAAGTCTATATGAATTACCTATTGTTTCAAGAGCAAATTTTGGTAAATTGTTAGCATTGTCAGGGCTAACATTGGTTAATTGTATGCTATTTAATGCTAATGGTAATCCAGTTGCGTTTAACACTTGAAATGCCCCTGTTATGTATTTAGAATCAGGTTCTCCCTGTATTGGATCAGTACCGTTTGGATCTTGATTTTCCCAAAAATTAAATTCAAATTCAGACAGTCTACTTGGTCCATCAAATCCAGTTAATACGTCCCAGTTTAAATCAGAAACATAGCCTGTTGTTGCTGTTTCCCAAAATAACGCTAAAGCAGAAACATCCGGTGTGGTTTCATAAACACTTAAAAATGGTATCATTTCTGACGCAACTACTCCAATAGGATTAACTGTAGATACACGACCTATTAAAGGATTTGTTTGAAGCTGATAAAAGTTTATAGCAGACGTACCTTTTATATTAGTAACGTCGTTTGCAATGAAATTAAAATCGGTTGACGTGGCTATAGAAGAAACAACATCTCCTTTTCTTGTTGGAAAATATTGAACATTTTCTGCTCTAGTAATTGTAAAGTTTTTATATGCGGCAGCCCCTATAACAGTGCTACTATTTTGTGTTATATTATTTGGAGCAAACTTTATAGTTCCTGTAGTACCTACAATAACATGCGATGTTACCACCGTGTCAGCATACCACCTGTCCGGATTTGGCATAGTTGTTGGCGGGGTTGTTGCTGGAATAGCAGGGATAGGCGTATTAGCTCCGTCATTCTGTATACTATCACCAATTTTTATATCAATAGCTCCAAAGTTTAAAGGATCTAAAGTGTCATATTGTAATGTATTTTCTAACTGATTATTTATAGTTCCGAGTGATACTAAATTTACAATAGCAGCTTTATTTTGTACTTTTCCAAATAACGAAACGCTACTTCTATATTGCTTTTGATCAGGACCTACTTCTTGCAAATCTCTAGGCACCTTATTAATGTTATCATTAATTAAAACAATATGACTAGTCTTTTGTAATTCACCAACAGGAAATGTAGTTGTATTTACGCCATTTTCTAATGTAGATGTAGCTGTAGTTCCTACTCCCGTATATATAACTTGTGACCCGTATGTTTGTCCTTCGGGATACCCTTGTAACATGCCCGGCAAATAAACATTATAATAATCCTGCTGCTGTTGTTTTACAACAATCTTGTAGGAATACCAGCCAATTTCATTTAGTATGTATGCGTATTTAGTCGCAATTCCACCTATTGATGGATCAAATAAATATAAGTTATTAATCTCTTTGTCAGTAAAAACATTATAAATGTTTCCACCTCCAGATGCGTTTACATTAGTTACTCTAACATAATCAGTGTATTTTCCTCTTAAATATTGTCCAATAACTGGCACAACATTTACGGCTCCAACACCAGTGTTTAAAGTAAATCGATACCTGTAAGAGCCGTTGTCTAACACATTAATTGTTGCCCCGGCCACAATAGAAAATCCACTATTAGAAGCAGGTATTGCGTATAATCCAGGTGTTCCATTAGGTATATCCCTAACAGAACTTATTTCATTATTTATTAATACAGTTAGTGCATTACCAAACCATTCTTTAACGTCTGGAAAATTGGCTTGCCCCTCGGACTGATAAGGTGCATATAGAGTTGATCCACCTATGCTTAATGACGACTGATTACCTGTAGCTATCTTAGCATCAACACTAGACAATATTACAGATGAAGCCCTACCAAACTTATCCGACAATACAAATCCAACCTGATAATTTCTGTTTTGTTTTACCGTATGGTTAGGATACTCTATAAAGCTATCAAATATATCTTGCTTAGGTGTAACCGATGTGTTATAATCAATCTCTCTAGGAGCTACGTAAGTTGTATGAAAATTACCGTATATTACTCTATTTCCAGATACATCTTGAGCTAATGCTCTTACCGGTACATTATCATATACACGCGTTATTTGATCTGGATTTAATGTTTTATATGGTTTTTGGGATTGGTAACTATATGTATATATATTGGAATTGCTAGCACTCACAAATTTTGAAGATGGAATACTGTCAATTACGTATGCAACGGTAGCATCGGATTCTTTATATAAAATATCTAAATCCGTTATTTTGTACGAATTATTTACTGAACTCAATTTATCAGGAAATGGAATTAATAATTCTATATTATTAATATTATTTTCAAACCATTTAACTACAGTGCTCTGATAGGCGTCAGACTCATTGCCCTCTATAAAATAACCTTTTTGTTTTGGAATATATGCTATTTGTGTAAATGGAGCTAATAATGAATATTCGTTATCATCAAACTTAAATCTATAACTAAATCTTATAAATTTATCTTCTATAAAAGAAGGATCGCCAGGCCACCCAGGGGTATCGGCTTGGTTAGACATTGTAGAGTTTAAGAAAGTTAGTATATAACCTGGGGCTATTTCAGTTGTTGGTTCGTATAATGATAATGTAGTATTATTTATACTTTTTACAAAAGCATAATCAGATCCCCTTAAAAATTGGCTTCCTATTGGAGAGGATGATAATACAGTGGCGCCTGTTTGTATTGCCCCTACATAAGGATACCTTAATGTAATTACAGATGCTCCAGCGGAAAATATATTTATTGAGGATACGTTTATAGTTGTAGAATCAACTAAAGAAGTAATAATTACTGGCCCACCGCCTCCGGAACCTAATGCTCCACTACCGGCAATAACATCGCCAACTAAAAACCCAGCAAACCCGTCTAAAACCGCTGTGGTTATAGTGGCTGTGTATGGTCCAGTTGGAGCGCCTGCTACGGTACCTATGGTACACGCAACCCCGGTCATATTTGATAATACCCAGTCAGTCCCGTTGCCAGAAACCACAGTTACTGTTTCTTTTCTAATTAATGATATAGGATCAATTGGAGCATATTTTGCTACTGAAATTTGGGTTTCAGTATAATAGTAATTTGGATTATTTGAGGCGCTTGTTACGTTTATTTTCCTTGGTTGATTTCTATTGTCCGTAAAGAATAATAGATCTTCAACCAAGTTTACACCTGTTATTATATTTGTTTTTGAAAAATTTAAGAATGTTCCGGAAACCAATGTGCGATAAGTAGGTGAAGCCGATGGATCATAAACAGTAATTTTCATTGTTTTAGTATCGTCTGGCAATACTATTAATGACGGCGTTTGATCTTCGTAGTCCGTTAAAAATTGGTATATTCTATTATGCTTTGCGTCAGAAAAATAGCCAATGCAAGTTAAACCTGGAAGTGTTTCAAAATTTGTACCATCTATATTTTTAAGTTCAATATTACCTAAAGATATTTGAGCAACCCCTATACTATCTCCTTCGGATTTACCAATGGATATATTTAAAGCATCTCTATATTCATTATTAGGTATAAGTCTATCGTCTAGATCTTTATTCATTTTAGATCCCAGAAAACTATTTTTTACTTCAGCCATTTATTTTAGTGTTTAATCCATTTCGACTTTCCTCTTAATACTTGTGTAATCTCTTCTAATTTAATATTAGAAAGTCTAATCTTTGTGTTTCTTAATT
>Ga0181349_1000339_pt1 | contig 20070 bp, 26 predicted proteins | sample Su13VDMM110SD_FD_130106 | JGI IMG/M metagenome (GOLD analysis project Ga0181349, IMG submission 130106) | Freshwater viral communities from Lake Michigan, USA - Su13.VD.MM110.S.D | ecosystem: Environmental > Aquatic > Freshwater > Lake | place: USA: Michigan | collected 2013-07-16 | reverse complement strand
TAGCCGTGCACCAGCGCAGCCGCCTCGCCGACCTTGGTGGTCGCGTTGCCGCCAAACATTCCCGCCATGCGGGGGGAAATGGCGCGGGTGATCAGGTTCAGGCCCAGCATCATGCCGTTGCCTACGACGTTGATCGTGGGCGTGCCGATGCCGGACAGGAGCGCGTTCGTATAGACCAGCTTGACGATCTCGCGGGTGCGCGCCATCGCTCCGCCGCGGACCATCTGGTTGAGCTCGGAGTCGCCCTTGGCGGCGGCCTCGCGGATCTTGCGCGCCAACTCGACCGCGCTGTTCGCGCCGCCCATGTCAGCGATGAGGCTGTCGACGTTGCGGAGATATGAGGCGGGCGTGCCGACCTCGGTCTTGAATGCGCCAAGCGCACGACCGGCCTCAGCGCGCGCGCCGAAAAACTCGTTCTGGATCGCCGCATGCACGGACGTCGCGCGGCGGAAGGCGAACTGATTGGCGAGGGAGGGGTTGTCCTCGACCGCCTTGGCGAGCTTGACCAGCTGCGTGCCGGACGAGTTCAGCGCCATGCGATAGGCGATGACCTCCTCCTTGTTCATCGCCTGACCGGGGCGACGGTCAGCCATCGACTGAACCCAGTCCATACCCTTGGCGGCCTCGATCGCCTGCGCATCGGTCACGACACCCCGGCGAGCCAGGTTGACGTCCGTGGCCATGCGGTCAGCCATGCCGACGATAGCCGCCTGCACGTCCGCGGGCGTGTTGATGCGCGCGAGGTTCAGGTCGAAGACGTTGTCGGCGGAGGCGGTGACGTCGCGCGGGGTAATTGGGCCGGACCGCGCATCGGCGGCAGCCTTGGCTGCAACAGATGCTTCCTCGGCGGTGGCGTGTATGACGGGCCTGTCAGAGCCTTTAAGGTTGACCTCATCGAACTTGAGCCACCGACCACTTTCGCTCAGAAACTCCCGGCCACCCCGCTCCCCTCCAGTAATAACTTGTCGGATGACGTAGTGGCCTGTTTCAGCGCCCTCATAGGCCGCTTGAAAAAACCCGCCGGACTTGGTTGCTGCTTCGCTTAGTTCGACACCAAAATACTCGGTCGAGTTGGTAATATCTGGGCCAAAACTGCCGTCGGGAAGGCGCGTGCCCGACGGTATCGGGGCGTTCTGAACCCCATAAACGGGTTGCCCGCCCCTTGAAGACTTGGTGACAGTGCCCGCCGTGGCCACATAGGCGTCGTCGACTTTGGACTGGAACGGGGTGATGACGGGGGAGTCGGGGGCGTCCGCGGCGCGCACACCGTCGTCAGCCGCCTTGCCCTCACGCAGCGCAGCCCCGATCTCATCAAGGCTCATCACGGAAGCGTCCTCCGGAGCCTCGCGCACCACCCGGAACCGCGGACCCTCGGGATTGCCCAGCGCCTCACGCACGGTGGCCTGCATCTCGACGCCCTTGGCCTCGGCCTCAGACATCGACATGACAGGGTCTTCTTGCAGGCCCTCGCGGGCTGCGCCGGCACGCGCCTCGTCACGCGCGACACGTCCGGCACGGAGGGCGCGAACGCCACCCGCCAGAACCTCGACAACGCCGCCCAGGATCGTGCCCTCGACCGCGTTCTTGAACCGCCCGACGATCTCCGGGTCATCCTCCTTCGCAGCCAAGATCTCGAACATGGGTGCAATGGCGTCGGGCGCGTGCTCGGCCAGCAGGTTGCTCAGGCGTGCCTCGTTGCCGTCGAACGCGGTGAAGTCAGCCAGCGCGCCCTGCACCATCGACTTGCCGATCTGACCGGCCTTCGTCGCAGTTTTCCAGCCGCGCAGCACGCGACCGCCGCCCGCAAAGCCCGTGGCAAACTGGGACACGCCCTCAATGACGCGGCCGGTGACGGACTCGGGGCGCTCGGCCTCGGAGGTCGTGAAGCGGCCGGGCGTCGACAGCAGGCTCGGAGCCTTGCCAGCCTCAGCCATCCGGCGCGCGGCATCGTTCTGCGTGGTCAGGAAGATGCGGGCGGGCGTGGTGCCGTCGCCGTCGAAGCCCTCCCACATGAGCGTGCCGGGGACGTAGGTCTCGATCCAGTCGGCGGCCTCGTCCAGCAGATCCATCGTCTCGTTCACGCCGCGCTTCACGCCGGACATGATCGACTGCGCCCCCTCCATGAAGACGCCCTTGGCCATGTCGCCAGCCATAGCGCCCGCAGCGTTCACCACGCCCTCGGGCACCAGCGACGCCTGGATGATCTCGGAGTCTTCCTGATCCAGCGCCAAGGACTCGCGAGCGGCCTGACGCTCGGCGTAGGCGCTGTCCAGCATCTGAGGCGCGGCGGGGGCCCAACGGAACCACGTCCCATCGGCGGCTTGCTGGTAACCGGCAGCGGTCAGGCTCTCCGGCGTGTCCTCAGGCGCAAGCCCTTGCGCATTCGCCACCGTGTACTGACGGCCATTGGCGTCGGTGCGGACATCGGCGGGGCCGGCGGACGCAGGGATCTGGCGCGGCACAGACGGTCGCCCATCAACGCCGACATGGACGTGGTCGCCCTCGTTCAGCCGCTCCTGAAAGTTCAGGCCGGAGTTGGCAAGGCGGGTGTTGAGTTCGGCCATGCTCAGGCCGCTCGTGCCGGGAACGATGTCGAGACCGCGTGAGCCGCCGTCCTCGTCGCGTCGCGTGTGAAGGCTTCCGGGCACGCCGCCGACAGCCGCGTTGCGCTCAACCGAGCGGCCGGCACTCGACACCACCGCACCCGGCGCGATCTCAGCCAGACGGGCCCGGACTTCTGCTTCGGTCTCAATCGCCATCTATCGGCCCTGTCGTGCTTCGTTGCGGAGACGATTCGCCTCGGTCGTGGTGTAGGGGTTGCCGGCAGCGCGCCGGGCCTCAATGCGGGCGTTCACCGCCGCGACGCGCTGGGCAACGGTCTGGCCGCCACCAGCGCCACCCGCGCCCGGTGCCGGCGTCTGCGTTCCAAACGCGCGGTCGGCGTACCACCGCCCCGCCGTGAGCCGCTGTTCGAGCGTCGTGTTCGGATTGGCGCGCACCCAGTCAGCGGCCCCCTCCTCAGCGCGAGCCATGCGCGCGTTGTAGTCGGGCACCAGTCGGCGGCGCCGCTCTCCAACGTCGCGCACCACGCTCATCACGTCATCGACCTGAGGCTTCAGCGTGCGGTCGTTCCTGGTCCGCAGCGTCTGGGCCTGACCGGGGGTGATTTGCCCGGCAGCCAACGCATCGGCGATCTCCTGCGCCGTCAGCGTTCCGGCGTCCGCATCGTCACGGAACGTGTTGTATTGCGCCGTGCGGCCAGCCGTTTCCAGTGCAGCCGCCGCCCGGTCAGCGGTCGCTTGCTGGCTTTGCTGAGAGCGTATGCCGCGGATCAGTTGAGCCTTGTCGGCATCGTTCAGGTCGGTGCGCGCCTGAATGTCCGCCTCGGTCACCTCGCCCAGCACGATCTGCAGGCTCAGTTCGCCGCGCACCTCGCGCCGGGCGGCATCCGCTGCTCGCGCCGCCTCTTGCGCCTCACGCGCCTGGGCACGATCGACAAGCGAGAACTGGCTGATCTGTGTCTGCAGGTCGCGGTTGATCGCGGCGCGATCCTCCGGCGTCACGACGGCAAACGCCTCGCTGATCATTGCGTCGGCGATAAACCGCTGCGCCGCGGACATGCCCGGCAGGCCGCCGCCGGCAGCCGTGTAGGCTGCGACCGCGTCACGCCCGACGACAGCCGTGGTCATGGCCAGACCCAACTTCCTGTCATCGAAATCGCGCTGCTCGGTCGAGTAGAGGATCGAGGGGTTGGCCTCACGCATCCCCTGCACGTCGGCGTACTCGACCTCGGCCTGCATGAACTCCATCGACTCGGGGCCCAAGCTCGGGTCCGCCGCAATGGCGATCAGGCGTTCCTGCAGCATACCGGCGCGCAAGGTCAGCGCCTGGTTGGCCTCGCGGTCGGCGGCCACGCTTGCCGCGTCAGCGACGCGCTCAAGCCCTTGGCTGGAGCGGGCCCGCGCATAGTTCTCAACGTCGACGGCGTACTCAGGCGGCGCGGACTGAATGAAGCCGGAGATCATCTCCTTGGACAGCCGCTCATACTCAGCCGGATCTAGCGAGTTGTCGCGGCGAAGCTCGGCCTCGCGCGTGTCAATGTCGGAGCGGATGCGGGCGTTGTATGCGGCCTGCATGGCGGTCGTGCGCGCCTGTGCCACGTCACCAAAGAACATCAGGCCGCGCGACGGCAGGGCGCCCGTCTCGACCGCCTCGACACCCTCGGCCGCACCAAGCGACTGGGCGCGCCGCAACTGATCATTCTTGGCCGCCTCGGCAAGGCGGTCGGCGACGCGCTCCGCCTCTTGCCAGACCTCAGCCTCGCCCGTGCGGAAGTCCGCACCCGGCGTGATATTGGAGACGGTGCCGCTGCGGCCCTGCTGAACGCTCCGACCAGTAGCCATTAGCGACCGCCTCCGCCGCCCGTTGCCCCGGCAGACACGGCATTCGCCGCGCCGTCGATGATTGAGCCGCCCGCCGAGATCCAGCCCGACAGGTTCGCATTGCTGGCCGCGCGCCGGCGCATCGTCGCCGACGTCCTGAGCGCGTAAGCCTGATTGCCGAAGCCAACGCGGTCGACGCCCTCGTCACGGACAGCCTGCCGACGTAGTTCGCGCTCGACCGCAATGCCGCTCGGGCTATCCAGGGACAGGCCCTTGCCCGCCCGGCTGGCGATGTAGGCGGCCACGCCCGCGCGAAGCTCCTCGCGCCGACGCTCGCCCATCTGCACGGCCTGCAGGTCAACGTCCTGCGCCTGACGCTTGAGCATCAGGGATTCCATGCCGTACTGCTTGGCCTGAGCGCGGCCGGCCATGACCTGCGTTCCAGCCTTGAGAATGGGGGTAGAGTCGCCCATCAGCTTGTGACTTCCATTGTGACAGACCGGATTTGCAGCGGCCCGCCGACGGCCTGTTGAATCGTGAACGTCGGGTATTTGCTGCGACCCATTGGACGGAAGCGACGCACGCCGGTTTGCGCGCCCGTTGCCCCGCCGATGCCGGTGGCCCAGCCCGCCGGGTTGCGACCGTTGCCGGTGAAGCCGGTCGAGTTGACCGCATCCACGTCGACGCGCGTGATCTTGTAGTTCGGACGCAGGCCCATCTGCTGATCGACCGGAGGCACGCCCTCAACCGTCACGGTGAAGTCCAGCCCCACCTGCACGGCGCCGTAACTGTCATCGACGCCTTGCAGCACGCCTGACCCGTTGACCGCGTACTCGCCGATCTTGTTGTTGCCGTCCCAGACCCCGACCGTGTGGCCCGCGTACTGGGTGACCGGCGTCGTGACCGTCGCGAGCGAGATCATGCCGTCAGCCCATGCCGTGCTGCTGAACTTCTCCAGCCGGAACGTCGTCGAGCCGTTGATCGTGCGCTCGGCCACTGCGTACAGGACGCCGCCCGCATAGACGATCGAGCGCCACGAGCCGACGGTCGACCAGACGCCCCAGGCTGAGAACTGCGCGCTGCGACGGAACGTCAGCACAGCCATGTCGCCGGCACTGTTGAGCACCGGCACAAGGCGGTCGCTCTCGGTCCCGGCCGCCATCAACTCCATCTCGACCGGCGTGCCCATCAGGTGATAGGCCAGTTCGGACAGGTCGGTGATGTCCCACGAGCGGCGGACGTTGCCGGTCGGAATACAGATCATGGCGCGACCGCTGTCGCGCTCGATGAACATTTTGCCCTCGGTCACGTCCAGAGGCACAGGGTCGCCGGCAGATTCCGGCCCGACCTTCAACAGTTCAAAGTTCGTCGGCGACAGGGGCGCAGCCACCTGCTCGGGGACGTAATAGACGCCGCCCTCGGTGAACAACAGCAGTTGCTCGGTAGAGCCAAAATGCTTCAGGCCCAGCGAGGTCTCGCGCCCGACACGCTCAACGATCGCGTCCGTCTCCAGACCGCTGCCGGTGTTGAAATCGGTAATGTCGCCCGTCGCGCTCGCGGCCATGACGTTCTGCGCCGAAGGGAAGTCACCCAGCATGAGGCGGTTGCGGTGCAGGGCGCACGCGCCGGGATAGCCCCGCTCGACGCCGATCAGCGCCTCATCCCACTCCGTCGTGGCGGCCGGCGTTCCCGCCAGTGTGCGGGCGCTGATCGTGCTCTTGGCGGTAGGCCCGACCAGATCCTCAGTCGCGTCGAAATATGTGTAGCCGTCGACAAGCTGGATGGTCAGGCTGGTGCTGCTCGGCACGCCGGCAACAACGCCGGTCACCTGCGTATCCTCGCCCTGCACCTCCTGACCGACAAGGAACCCGGTCGAGGAGCCGACAGTCACCGTCAGCGTGGGGTAGAGGTTGCCGACCACGGTGCCGGTGGCGACGGTCGTGCTGGTGTAGCCCGTGACCGTGATCTCGACGTTGGTGTAGCGCAGGCGCGTGCCGACATGATCGGCGTCAAAGAAGGCGGCGCTGGACGTCAAGGTCACGCCCGTCCCGGTGTATGCGCTCGGCGTCAGGCTCACGCCGCGCGGGGCAAAGCGCCAGTAGGGCTGGAGCTTGGTGCCGTTCAGGCCGTCGGCGAAACCAAGTGCTGCGATCGCCCAGGTCGAGCCGGTCAGGGTCAGAATGCGCGGAGCAAACGCCCGGCTGCAGACGATGATCTTGCCGTCCTCGATCGCGATCTGCATCGTGAACAGGTCCGCGGCGACCCACGGCACGGACGAACTGATCGTCTGAATGACCGCGCCGGTCAGATCGCGGACCTCGAACACGCCCGCGCTGAACAGCAGCAGTCGCGCGTCGTCGGTGCCCACGCCGTAGGTTTCCAGCCGGGTCAACGCCGTCAGGTTCGCAACATGGTTGGTGCCGTAGCGCCGACGGAACCCGCCGCCGGCGAGCGTCTGCGCGTTGCGGAACTGGCGGCAAGCCTCGTTGCGAACCTGCAGGTCGGTCCGCATCTGGTATTCCTCGGCGATCTCTCCCGCCGCGAAACTGGTGATGAAGGGGAAGCGCCTAGCCACGAAGCGCCGTCCGCGACGGACGCGAGCCGCGCCACGCCTCGGCCAGCGGGACGAACTCAATGCTGACGCCCGGCTCCTGGCGTTTGTCGCGGATGATTGCGTCGCGCATCAGGACGTCGGCGTCACGGATCTTTAGCCGCGCGTCCTGCGGCTTGTCGCACAGCGCCTCGAGGAACAGCCCCTGCAGGCGCACAACCACGGCCTCGGAGAAGTCGCCCGGCCAGTCCGCCTCCTCAGCGCGCACCGTGGCCACGACCTGCAACGGTCGGTTGGAGCGCGTCAGCACCCGGCCGCTCTCGATCGTGTACTCGCCCGTGCGCAGACGGACGCCGTCCTGCATGACGTAGCGGATATTCATGACCGTCGACGGCCAGACGAACGCGTGCAGGTATGGGCCCAGCGTGACCGCGCCTTGGTAGGTCAGCGCCAGCGTCTGCTTGGCGAACGTCCATGCGTGGCGCGCGAAGAAGCTGCGGACGATGCCCTCATAGTTTGAGGACGCGACGCGGGCGCCGGACGAGTCATCGTCAAGCGACGTGATCTCCTCCTCGCCAATGCGATGAAGGGCGGCCTGGACGACCTCGATGGGAGCGGAGAAGGCAGGCATGGGCGCAGGTTGCGCGAGGGCGGTGGTGGCTCAACGCACGGGCAAAGAAGAACCCGCCGCTCCGAAGAACGACGGGTCCAGTCCAGCCTCACCCGGAGAGAGTGTTAGAGAGCGCCGGCCTTCTTGCGGCGGGCGATCTCAGCGTCAACGGCGGCGTCAAGACGGGCCTTGGCTTCAGCAGCCTCAGCCTCGGCCTTCTCCTTGGCGACAGCAGCGGCGGCCTTGTCAGCCGCCACCTTCGCCGCCTTGGAGTCAGCAATCGACAGGCCGTCATAGTCTGCCTCGCAGACGTAGCGCGGAGCGCCGTCGTCAGCCAGGCTCGCCACCTGCAGGATCTCGCGGGCCGAAGCCGCGCAGCAGACGTGCGGCTTGCCGGTGTTCCGGTCAATCAGGCGGGCGTTTCCGAACTTGTCGACTTCCATCGGCAGCACCTTATGCGTTGGTCAGGTGGTCGCGACCGATGAAGGCAGCGTAGTTGATGCCGGTGGCGATCGTGCCCGAGACGTCCGTGTAGATGCGGACATAGGGGTACACGATGCCGTCCTGCTCGTTCAGGAAGAACAGTTCGTAGCGGCCGGTCAGCGAGTCGATAGCGCCTCCGGAGCGGACCTCGGTCGCGCCCAGTTCGAGCGAGGCGAGGTTCTGAACGTCGCTGGCGAAGGTCGCCGACGTCGAGCCCTGGACCGAGATGACGTAGCGTTCGTCATTCGAGGCGATCTCGATTGCGGACACGTCGATGACGGCCACGCCCTTGAAGACGGCGTTGCCAACATTGACGACCAGCGAGCCGGCAGCGTCAGCGGCGACCAGGCCGGCCGCCTTGAGCGAGAGGGACGAGTCGTAGGTATAGGAGCGGATCTGAGTGGCGGTGGCCATGGTCGGTGTCCCCTTAAGCCACGATCGCGGCGTTGGTGATGGAAGTCAGGCGGGTGGCGGCGTACGGGTTCTCGATGCAGAAGCCGTTGAACCACTCGATGCGGGTGCGGTGCTTCGGCTCGGACTGCAGTTCGCCCAGATCCTTGACCGACATCGGCGCGACCTGAATGCCGCAGATGTGGCCTTCCTTCAGCGACATGACGTAGATCGAGGAGGTGACAGCGGAGCCGCCGCCCGAGCCGGTCTCGGTGAAGGGCAGCAGGGCGGTGTCCGGGCCGGTCTCGTAGCCGACCAGGAAGGGCAGACCGTTGTAGGTCATGACCTCACGACCGAAGTCGTCCTTGGTCAGGTTCAGGTTGCCCGACAGGGTCTGGTTCCGCATCGTCGCGCCGAACTTGGTGCGCAGGGCGAAGGGCAGCAGGATGTGGGTCGGGTCGACCGTGTTGGCGATCGCCTCATCCAGAGCAGCCAGCGAGAGGGCGGCACCGCCGGAAGCGGCCGAGTTGGCGATCACGGCGCGGCCGGTCAGGCGACGCTGCAGGCCATCAGGCGACTTCGGGTTGCTCGAGTTGTCGCCGGTGATCAGGGCGGAGGTGACCGCACGGGCCATCTGCTTGATCTTGCGGCTTTCCTCACGGGCGCGACGGCCGGGGTCGAGGGCCAGCAGGTAGTTGTCGACGTCGGCCTCGCCGCCGGCGATGAACACCTGCTCGACCTGCGGGTTCTCAACCGAGGTGTCGGGCGTGTAGCTCTCGTTCACACCGCGATAGGCGATGCCCGGCAGGGTCGACTCCTGCGTGTACTGGTAAGCACCGCCGGTAGTTTTCCACGGCACGGCGGCCAGCAGGTCGGACGACTGAGCGTAAAGCTCAACGACCGCCTTTTCGACGCCGGGCTGCAGGCCCTTGGAGTATTCAACGAGATTTTGAGCAGTCATGGTGGTCGATTCCCCTTAGCCGGCCTGGCGGGCGCGGATTGCGGTGAGAAGTGCTTGGCCGGACAGGCCGTCGAGGTCTGAGCTTGGAGTGGCGGGCGGACCGGCCGAAATGGCCGAGCCGGTTAGTTTCGAGACGAGAGTTTCCAATGCGATCACCGCGTCAGCGGAGCGCATGGACTGGCGAATGGCGTTGGCCCCGTCAGTGCCGACAGCGGCGACAAGCGACGAGTGGATAGCGCCGGTGCGCTTGACGTGCTCGGCACCCAGCTTGGCCTGCTCGGCGGCGATATGCGCCTGCTCGGCCTTCGCAGCCTCGACCTCAAGTTTGGTGAAGGCGCCCAGCAGCTTCTCAAGTCCCGCCTGCGGAACGCCGCACTCGTGCAGCACCGGCAGCACGGCCTGCGCCAGAGGATCGGTCGGGTCGAACTGGACCGGCTTGCCGTCCAGGCCGACAATGTCCTCGCTCAGTTTGAGTTCGTACTTGTCAGCCGCGGCCGGCACGCCCTCGCGGCGGGCGAGTTCAGCGGCCTCAAGCTCGGCGAGACGGGAGAAGGCCTCAGGCTTCACGCCAGCGGCATCGTCCCAGTAGGTGTCCGGCAGGCCGTCCGGGCGCGCCGGTGCGGCAGGAGCCTCCGGCGCGGCAGCCATAACAGATGCCTCAGGCGCGGGGGCGGCCGGTTCGACAACTGCGGGGGCGGGTGTTTGGTCCGTCATAATCGGAACCGTGAGGTCGTGGGCGGCGAGCTTCAACGCACGGGGCTCATGGTGTGGGTGTGCCCTTGGCGATCAGTTTCTGGACAATCCGGCGCGCACCCTCGGCGTCACGCAGGGCGGCCTCGCTGCACCCCAGGGGCGTCGCGTCGCTGACCTCGTCCATCAGCCAGTCAAGGATGCGCTGACCATCAGCACTGACCAGCATGTGTCGGCGGACCACGGACTCAATCGACTCCTCTTGCGAGGCGATCGAGGAGGGCCGTGCGTTGGCCGCACGGAGACGGTCGAACCTACGCGCCCCCGACATCTGGCATGCCTCCGCCCTGGGCCATCATCTGAGCGGCCTGCTCGGCCATGATCTGCTCGTCGGACTTCATGACGATGTGGCGTTCCTTCGCCGTGGCAATCAGGTTCTCCATCGTGGCCTTGGCGTCGACCGGCACACCGACCTGCATGGCGCCGCCGATGCTGGCAGCCATCGACAGCACCTGACCCGTCAGGTTCATGTCCTCGAGATCCTTGGCCTTGGACAGCGGGCTGATCGGCCGGCAGTTCACGACCTTGCCGCCCTTGAGCTTGACCTCGGGTAGCACGCCGCGCTTGGCGAGAATCCACGCCACGCGCTCGATGATCGGCAGCACCCACTCACGCACGCAGCGGTCGCGGGGCAGTTCCTTGCGGCGGGTGTTCCATGCCTTCTCGTCCATCCACTGACCCAGCGTCGGCGGCGTATCGCCGGGCTGCTCGGGACGGTCCTGGTAGCAGGCGCGCTTGATGCCCTTGCGCATCTCGTCGGCGGCGAAGAACGATGCATCGAACCGCACGTCCGGCAGGAAGGCCTCGGGCGACTTGGAGCCGGGCGCGCGGGCAAAGCCCTTGCCGGGCTCCATGCCGCCGTCGAAGTTGGCGAGGCCGTCCTCCTCGTAGGAGAACGCCGGGTCGATCGTGCGGCCCAGCCCCTTCAGGTTCAGGTACGCAAGCTCATCCAGCACGCGAGCACGCGGCGTCGCCTTCTTGAACGGGCCGGGGCCCCACGCGGAATCGGCCTGCTGGCGAAATCGGCAGGTGATGATCGGGCAGGACCCGGCCCCCTCGTAGGTGAAGCTTGCCCGCTCCTTGTCGTCGACGAAGATCCGGTAGCTCCACCGCTCAACGCCCGGCGTCGACCAGTCTCGGTCGCAGCCCTCGACAATCCGCTGCTTCTTGTCCTTGCCGGCACCAGTGAACGCGGGGAAGATATTTCCCATTGACGCGCCCCAGAGCATGTTCTGCTCCGCCTGCGTCAGCTTCATCTCACGCCACTTGCCGGTCACGGACCCGTCGGGGCCGCGCTCCATCAGCAGGTCGGGAATCTCAATGGGCTGGAAATGCAGCGGGTTGAGCGGGCCCATGTCCGACAGGGCAACCGCCATCGCCGACACGCCCCAGTATGCGAAACACTCCTGGGCGGCGTCCCAATAGTTTGAACGTTCGATCTCGGCGAACACGGCGTCGCCGATCGCGGCAAGCTGTGGCGCGATCTCGCGCTTCTGACCCTCTGACAGGTCATCCGCCGGCTCGAACATCACCCACCGCTCGTGGCGTGGGGTGAAGGTCGAGATCATGTCCGACGCAAAATCCTCTGCGACGATCTCAAGCTCGTTGTCGAACTGGTCGTCCTGCTCCTCAATGCGGAGCGAGGTGTCGGATCGCTCGTTGCACCGACGATAGGTCGGCAGCGCCAGGCGCAGCGTCTCATCAATCCATGTGGCGTGGCGCGCCTTGTCCTGCTTCGCCGCGGCGATGCGGGCGAGAATCTGCTTGGCGGTGGTCATCAGTACATGGCCGAGAGGCTGCGACTGAACTGGCTGAAGCGGTTGACACCACCGCCAGCTCCGCTTGTTGGCGCTCCGCTTCCGAAGGCGAGACCGCCAGACCCTCCGCCTCCGCCGCCTGCCGACGGCCCGCCCACGATCGGCACCGAGCCGCCACTGCCGCTGCCGGGCAGCGCCCCGAAGCGGCGGTTACGCCGGCCGGTCGCACCCAGCAGCCAGGCTTGGGTCTCCTCGGTGCGCGCGTTCTCAGCCCGAGCTTGCTCACGCTCGCGCGCGGCTTTCGTGGCCGGATCTTCTTCGGGAAGCGTGACCTTCGGAGTCCTCATGCCTGCCTACTCTCGAACGCGGGTCGCGCACCTTGAGCAATCAGATCGCGGTAGAAGGCCTCCGGTCTCAACGCACGAGACCGCGCGCCGACCAGATGAGCGACCGCCGGCGTGCACCAGAAACCCAAGCGCAGCCCCGGATCATCAGGCTCGCCAGCTGGCTCGAACGCAACGATGCGGCGGTTGTCGGGCAAGGCCGCGATCCATGCGTCCATCTGACTGGGCGTCAGCATGCGAATGAGCGTGCGCGCGGTGGTGACGTCGTACAGCAGCCACGCGGCCTGGTCGGCGCAATAGCCAAACGCGGCGACGTGGCGGAAGCCGGCGCGGCACAGGCCCGACCACCAATACCGCCGATCGCCGTCGTAAAAGGCGACATACCAATGGGGCGGCATGCCGGACAACTGGTCCGCAGTGTCGATCATCGCCGGGCCCGGAACAGCGGCGCGCGCGAGCCGCGGTCGAACACCCGTGCCTGCACCTTCGTCTGGACCGCGGCGGTGTTGCGGCCCGCCCCAAACAGCAGGTTGCCGCCCTCGCCCATGCCTAGCAGGAGGTATTGGAACGCATCGGCCGTGTGGCTGTATTGGTTCTTGACGACGTCGTCAGAGACGAACTCGCCGAATGAGGACTTGGTGACCTTGAACTGGTAGCCGCCACTCAGGCCCTGCACCAGCATGCGGCAGCCGGGGTCGATCATCAGCGCCTGGTAGCCGTCGACCTGTCGCTCGAGCAGGCTGTCGACCACCTCCTTGCGCCCCCCGACCTTGGAAAATCGGTTGGCACCTGGGGCCGGACGCACCGGCATGCCTTGCTGGCGGAAAATGTCGAACGGGGTTTGCTCGTCGGTCTGCGACCGGATGGCGCTGCCAGGGTCGCCGATGAACTTGACGCGCGCCAGATCGAGCCCGCCGAAGCGGCGCAGGATCTCGCGCTTGACCACGGGGGCGAAGCTCACCGCGCCGACACCCTCAGCGTAAAGCTCACCCAGCACGAAGACGCGGCCACGGATCGTCTGGCCAAACACGACTGCCGGCGTCAGGCCGAAGTCCATGCCGACGTACAGTTCCAACTCGGGATTGAACTTGAGCGCGTTGGGGCTGACGTGGCTGTTGCGCTCGCCCTCCCCGCGGAACAGCGGGTGCACCGCCTTGCCCTTCATCTGGCTGGCGGCAATGTTGCGGCAGTTGGCGTCGATCCACTGGCGCGTCACCCCGTGGATTTTCTTGGGGTAATAGTCCGGGCGCAGCCAGCGCAGGTTCTCGGCGCCGGGGTTGACGCAATACTCGACCTCGTCGCCCGGATTCAGCGGCTCTAGCCCGGAGGCTTTCAGCGCATCGTCCAGCACCAGCAGCGCCGGCGGCTGCACATACAGGCACCAGCCCGGCGGGCGTCGGTGTTTCTGCACGTCGTCCGGCGTGAAGTGGTCCGGCACGGGTGCCTTGCCGAACATGATGGGCGCCCAGTGCAGGCTCTCAGGCGCGTTCATGTCCGCGATGCCGCCGGACCAGTTGCACCCGCCGTTCTTGACGGATGGGTAGCGGCCGCAACGCGACAGCCCCTCGGTCACCAGCATCAGGCTGATGTACTGAAGCTCGTTGAAATAGATCCCGGTCAGCTGCAGTGAGCGCAGCTTCTTGACGTCGTCGTCCTTGTCCAGCGCAAGGAAGATGAACTCGGCCTCCATGTCGCCATAGCGCATGTGGTAGGTGAACGGCGGCGACCACGACATCTCGCCAAACCCGCCCTGCGCCTCCGTGCCCTCTGGAAACAGGTTCACGAACGAGGGGATCGTCGTCGTCTTCAGTTCAGGGAAGGTCGAGCGGACGATGGCGAAGCGGGAGCGTCGGACCTTGTCGCCCTGCGGCGGCTGCTGGCTCGCGTGCCGGAACAGCCGCATGATCGCAGCGTCCGTCTTGCCCGAGCCGATCGGCCCCTGGATGATGTCGAACTCACTGTCCGCAAGCAGGAACGCCGACAGGATACGGCCATCAGGCTCAAAGCGGATCGGCTCGCGCGGTGGTTGGGATGCTGCCTTGCGGGCCATGCAGTTTACCGCGTCTGGGCGGCCAGCCTCATCGAGAAGAAATCAACGTCGAGGTTGCGGGCGTTGGCAGAGGTCGGGATGATCTGGAAGCCCGGCAGGAGCGAGGTGGTATCAATGGGCATGTTGCCCGCCACTTGGATCTCCGCCCCGCCATTGACAGAGAACCCGAGCACCGTGGCGCTCACGCGGCGCAGTCTGAGCTTGATCCAAGCGTCAGCCGCAGCGGCAACGGCGGTGTCCGTCCGCGTTTCGACGCTGGAAACCCGTCCAACGCCAAACCAGTTCGTGTCAGCCGTCAGTTTCTCGAAATACGCGCCATTGATCGGCGGGTTGGCCGTGAAGTCGTTTGCCAGACCGATGCGGATGTCCATGCTGGCAATGGTCGTTGGAACCCGGACCACCCAGGTTATTTCATCGAGTTGGTCAAAGCGCATATCGACAGCCGTGCCGCCGCCACCGGGGTAGGCCGAGGCGACCGTGAGAGACACCGCCGTTGAAGCGCGACGGCAAGTTCCGGGGTGGTTGGCCTCTGCGCTGACGAGATTCCAGCTGCCGTTCGTAAAGCCCCAGCCAAGCTCACCGATCTCGCCAGTCTCAGTCGAGGCGAACAGGAACTCGTCCACGATGATGGTTTGCGCCAGCGGGTTAGCCGGGTCGCGGGGGGCGGGCGTAAAGGCGGGCAGCATCCTAGTTCCCCGTCACATAGACGACGTCGTTGAGGGTGCCGATAATGAACACGGCGCTGGCGTTGCTGACCGGCAGACTGATGGTCGCTCCGGGCGGCACGGCAAAACCGTTGCCGGTGCCGTCATCGGTCGCGGTGACACCAGCGGCGCCGACGAACACCTTGCCGACGTTCGTCTCCTTGGCGCGGAGGACAAGGCCGTTCACCAGCGCCCGCGCCGTCAGCGCAACGGCACTGGCGGTCACAACCTGCTGGTCGGAATAGGCGCTTGCGGCAATGCCGGCAGGCGTGCCGTCCTCGCCTACAACGACAACCGCCGGCACGCGGGACTTGACCGTGTTGCCGGTGCGCTGCTCGACCGAGTCGACCTCGAACTCGGCTCCGCTGGCGCTTTTGTAGAGGGGCATGGGTGTCTCCGGTCGCGATACTTCATCGCACCACGCCGCAGACCGCCATCACCCTCAACGCACCGTCAGTGAACCCACCCGTTCAGGTGCGCCATCTCGTGACGCAGGAGCTTGCCGCAATAGGCATCCTGCGCGGGCGTACAGTGCGGCATGACGATCACGCGCCTGGGCATGAAGGTGCAGGCCATGATGATGTCGCGGGCCGGCAGGGGTGCGCCGCCGCAGGCACCGTGGACCTGTTGGGGCGTGCCGACGATGACGACGAACGGGGCATCAGGGGCGCGGTCGTATTGCGCCGGCGGTGCCTCGACCGCTTCAGGGCTCGGCACAAAGATCCGGACGTCCTGCATGGAGGCGGAGGGCCCTGACATGGTGGGTGTGAATGTGACAGCCAAGGCTGCAATCAGGGTTTTCAGCATGCGCCCCTCCTGCATGGAGGAGGCGTCCGGGTTGGCCTGTGCTCAACGCACGGGGAGGTGAAAGCCAATGGGGACGCATTGCGAGGCGGCATCCTCCTGCGCCTTTATGGCCTTGCCGATCTGAAAGGCGCGGTGGGCGGCGGGGCTTACGGACCTGAACCGTGGCGGCTCCTCCTGCCCGCTCAGTTCACAACTGGAACCAACCTCAAACCACGGCAGCCAGTCTTCGTCGTCCCAGTCGTCCATCAGCCCATCTCCGGGTCGCGGTCATCCAGCGTGCCGGGGTCCGGCCGCAGGTCGGTAGCAGATCTCGGGAACGGGCGGCCAAGGCGCGCGGCCCATCGTGCGCGCTTGGCGGAGGCGCGCTTGTTCTTGGCCAGCTGCTCGGCCACCCAGGCTGCGTGCTCGGGCGCGCCGGGGGTCATGCCGCCTCCAGCATTGCCGCTCCCACGGTGTACCGTTCGATCTCGCCGTAGTCCTCGTGATAGACGACGCAGCGCGTGTCCCTGAGGGAGCGGTAGCCCTTGAAGGCGTGGTAGGGGTCTTTGCCGGCCAGCGTGCGCAGGCTCTCGACCCGGACGCCCTGCACCTCCTTGACGACGTCGTGGTGGATATGGCCGGTCGAGATGTAGCGGAACTCGGTCTGCCCCCAGTCAACCGGCCGGTCGACCGCCATGAGCAGGGGCAAGTCCTGCATCTTCACGCGGTCGCCGTGGTGCGCGCCAAGCAGGCATTTGCCAAACCGGAGGTAACGGAACACGGCCGGAGACAGATCGATCTCCACGCGCGGCTCGTTGTCAAAGTAGAAGGCAAGAGCCAGGGCAATCGCCGCGGACGATTCAGGGTCGTGATTGCCCTCAAGGAACCAGACCACGACGCGGTCGTGCCGCTCAAGCGCACGCAGGATGACGTAGCGCCATGCCTCCGCCGACTTGAGCAGGGCGTGCCGGAAGCCGCGGTTGTCGACGTCCAGCGGGTTCTTGTGTTGCGGCGTCAGGTTGGACCCGTCGTTCGCGTGCATGGCGTCGCCAATCACCTCGACGATGCAGGTCTCAGCGGCGGGCGCCACCTGCACGAGCCGGTCAATGCCGGCGCGCGTGATCCGGTCTGCCTCGTCCAGGTCAAACTTGTCGCCACCAGCCTCGGGGCCCGACTCCATGCCAAAGTGTGGGTCGCCAAACTTGTAGCTGACCAGCATGCTTTTGATCGTGTACGCGGGCACCGGCACCATCGGCGAGAGGCCGCGGGCGCCAACGGACAGGTGCTCGATCCACTCGCGCAGCATCTCGGCCTGGCGCTCTTTGTCGGGCTCGGAGATAACCCACCCGCCGGCAGGGGCACCCTCTTTGTCAAACCGGGCAGATCGACGCTTGACCGTGAAGCCCTCTGGCGTGGGGTGCCGCATGTTGTCAGAGTTTGGCGCATGCCCCTGCGCAGCCGCACGCGCGCGGATCTGGGAGATCAGGCGGCGGAAGTTCCGCTCGTCCGTGTTCAGGTGCTTGGCCGCATGAGCCATGCTGCGGATGTCGATAAGGGCCTGAACGCACTCGCGCTGACGCTCCGTCTCGCAGAACGCCAGCAGCCCCTCCGTCGGGATCGCGTCCTGCGGGGGGATAAAGCGGAGCGTCACTTGCACAGCCCCTTCGTCGTCCGGGCTCTCGCCTCATTCTCCCGGCCCCAGTCCAGCACCTCGGCGACCCACCCCAGCAGTTCACGGGTCGCGTCGCGCTCGGCATCAGTGACAGGAGCAACAACGCCGGCACCGTCCGGCAACTCCGGCTCCGCCCGGACCTCGGTGCAGAGGCTAGGCGGAAGGAGCGGCGGGCTGGAGGGCTTCGCGCAACTCGCCAGCAGGAACAAGCTCGCGCACAGCGCAGCCTTGGGGGTCAACATGGGTCGGCCTCTCGATGATGGTCTCGATGCGCCGGGCCGACTTGCGGGCCTCGTTCACGCGGGACAGGCACTGGTCGGCCTGGGTTTGGGCGTCATCCTGCGCAGCGACCTTGAAGTCACGCAGGGTCTTGAGTTCGGCGTTGGCCTCGATCAGCTCGTTCTTGAGCCGGTCGACGCGCCACGACTGCACGCCGGCAAGCGCCAGAGCCACGGCCAATGCAGCGAGCAGGTAGCGGGTCATTCCGGCCTCCACGCGACAGGATAGAAGCACTTGCTGCGCTCCCAGTGCCCCTCCATCACGACCTCGCCTTCCCCCCAGTGTCTGACGGTCGGACACAGCGGATGCGTGATGCGCGACTGGATTCGGGCCTCGCGCCCGTCCTCGTCGATGCCGACAATCCACGTCCCATCTTGCGGGGCGTCTTGCATGTCGCGGAAGTCGGTCATTGCTCGTTCACCGTGATCGGCGTGCCGTTGGCCTTCAGCCTGACAACCCGAGCGACGGGCAGCGGTATCTCATTCGGCCAGCGCATCTCCGACAGGCGATTGCGGGCGATGCGGGTGATCGAGACGGCGTCGCCCTGATTGCCGCCAAGGACGTGCAGGTGTGTGTCGTCCTCGCCGACATAGAAGCCGACGTGACCTCCTCCGGCCCGCGTGAAGGTCAGGATGCAGCCAGGTCGGGGAGCCAGCAACTTGCGGCCCCACTTGCCCCACTCCGATGCACGGACGGCGATCGGCGGGGACTTGATGCCTGCATGGTCCATGACGTGCGCGCAGAACAGGCCGCACCACGGGACGGAGTCGGCGGCGTAGCTGATGCCGAGAACCTTCGCGCCGAGCCGCTTGGCCCAGCCCATGATCGTGGCGCTATTGCCCGCGCCGGGGACTTCGCGCACGCCGATCAGCGAACGCGCGTAAGGCATCCAGATACTCACGCCACCCCCCGGATTTTCTCAATCGTCTTCAAGCCCAGCATCGCAGCGCAGAAGGTCAGCCAGGCAACCAGGTACCCCTCAGCCATCGGCTTCTCGATCGCGGGGCCAATCACGCCGGCATAGGCCAGACCAACCACCACGACCCAACCAGCAGTCGGGCGCCACAGGCGGTCAAACATCTGCCAGGCCCAGTGCGCCCGCATGGGGTGATCCGGCAGTGCAGTGTGGTCGGTCATCGGGCACGCTCTATGCGGTCAAGCTGCTTCTGCATCGCCTCTGTCCGCTCATCCAGCCGGGCCAGCGTCCCGTCCGCCAACGGCGCAACCGTGCGCTCAAGGGTCGAGACGCGCTGATTGATCCCACCACCCCAGAAAACCAACGTCGCCGCCTGGGCGACCAGCGCAACAATCACGCCGATCATGGCCCAGTTCAGCTTGCGGGCATCAGAGTGCAGGGTCACAGGCATGCCTCAATGCGGGTGGTCACAGCGCGCGTTTGCATCCCCGCACCTCGCCCAGCAGGCCGCGCGCCCTCAACGCACAAGGTCATGCCGAGATCACGAAATGGATCTCGCCCGCCGGCACTCCAAGACCGCCAGGCGCGCCCGGCAGGATCTCGAACTCCCCGGCCTCGCCAACCACCAGCCACCGATCACTGATCTTGGCCCCGTCGTCGCCCTCGCCCATAACCCACAGCGACTGGCCCGCAGCAACCTGATCCGCCATCATCGTCGGGTCACCAACCAGCACCCGCTGTATGGCCCCCGTCGCCGTCTCAACCACCATCGCCCGGCTCATCGCTTGCGCTCCGTCACACTCAGGAACCTCGAGGACGCCGTCGCCGTGGTAAACGTCGCGACAGATGTCTGCGTGGTCAGTTGATACAGGTAACTCCCAGCAGCCGGCGCATCCGTCACCACCACCGACTGCCAGCCAAACGCAAAGTCACCGCCCGTCGCCTCAACCACAAAGTCCCAGATCAGCGTGCCCTGCCGATAAAGCCGCAGCGTCGTGTCGATACTTCCGCCCGCCGGGTGCCAGACGTTCAGGTAGAAGCTGAAAAAAACCTCCAGGTTCTCGCCCGTCGTCGTGAACGTCACCCCCTGGCAGTTCTGCTCCGTCGTCGACAGCGTCTGCGACGTGTCCTGAAATGCCGACAGGTAGGCAGAGGCGCCGGCCAACTGGATCGCCGCAGTCTCAACCACGGCCGTATCCAACCCGGCAGCGTTGACGAGCTTGTCGCCGTCCGTCTTGGCCAGAAAATCCTCGACGCGCTGGTTCTCGACCTTGATGCCCGTGAAGTTCTCCTTGCCCTGCAGAGTGCGGCGGAGCTTGCGAGCAGTGTCGTCAATCTCAACCGGCAAGCTCGTCGGTATGCCGCGGCGAACAGTGGTCATGGGCGTTTCCGGGGGCTGAAAAAAAAATGAGGTCCGGCTGGGAAAAAATGCGGG
>Ga0181349_1000336_pt1 | contig 20153 bp, 29 predicted proteins | sample Su13VDMM110SD_FD_130106 | JGI IMG/M metagenome (GOLD analysis project Ga0181349, IMG submission 130106) | Freshwater viral communities from Lake Michigan, USA - Su13.VD.MM110.S.D | ecosystem: Environmental > Aquatic > Freshwater > Lake | place: USA: Michigan | collected 2013-07-16 | reverse complement strand
TCATCGTTGACTATCGCCCTTTGCCACTCTGTAATTATCTTCCACTGAGTCGGGTGTGCTTACTTCAATGACTGTGCCGGCTTCGGTACATATGAGTTGGTGTGGTACCAACGGCAAATTGTGCCATGTGTCCCCGGGTGCTAATGTTTGTAAATATTCTTCTGCTGTGGCAGTGTCAATAAATCTAACTTGAAAGTGTCCACTTAACACATACCAAGATTCATCTTTTTCTGCGTGAAAGTGCATGCTGAATCTGGCACCAGTGCGGAAGTGCATCAGTTTGCCGCAGTACTGATCGTTGGTGGCCCAGATCTCCTCCGACCCCCAGCCTTTTTCTACTCGTCCTGTTAATCTTGTCATTCTGTATGTAGTTTAATTATCCAGTCACGCTGTATTATTTCGTCACAGCGAGACCAGTCCGGTTCATAGTATATTCTATGATCTTGAATTTTAAAGTGATTGCAAAAACTCTGACCGTAACGTTGACTTTTTAAGCCTTCGAAGGTGTAGAGTTTTTTCCATTCAGCATAAGCGTCGGCAGCCACTGGTGCACTGACTGCTTTGGGAGTTTGTTGTGTAAGCAGTTCACGGATCATTGAATCAAACATCGACACTATCTTAGTTAGGATCATCCATTATAACACAAAGTGTTATTGTGTGTCAATCTGTTTAAATTTGCAGTTGACGTTATGATGTTTATAAAAATTTGGGGTTTGGAGTGCAGTATGCTTGCAAACATCACATGTAACCATTTTTTCTAAATCTGTTTCTCTCAATGGATTGTTTTTACACCTATCCATGTGCCACCGATTCATGTTTTTGTAATCACCAATTTTGCTACAATATGGGCAAGTTAACAGTTCTGTATCTTGCGGCCTGTTGCGCATGGCAACTTTGTGGGGTTCGGATTTTGGTTTACCAAGTTGTGCCGTTTTCATTTTGAGCAACGATTCGGCAGTGTGCTTACGGTCTTTCATTCCTTTGCCGTAATTGCCATGCATCATTCCGTTTTTCACACGTTTTTCTATATGTTCTGCTGACTGCTTCCTACCCGTCATTTGTTGCCTATGAGATTCAATCAACTCTGGAGAACGTTTCCAACCAGTTGTTCCTTCACCGCCTCTTGTGATGTTGTATCCATTACAGTCTTCAAAGCCGACCCAACTGCGATATTCAGTAATGAAGTGTGGTTCCATAACTTTTAGAGTATGCTTGTAGTCTTGGCTTTGATAGACAGCGTCCCATTCAAAAGATTCCCATCCGTATTTGTTGATGGCATTGTAAAATGCTTTATTTTCAGCATTTCCATATTGACGATCATAGTTGTGTCCATTGATGCGTTGCGGCCAATGGGCAGTAAATCCAATGTAAACCTTTTGATTGACTCTGTTAGTCGCTCGATAGATAGTATATGTTTCCATGCACTTATTTATCTTTTATCTAACTTTATGGGATTAATCCCAGAGTCCGCTGAAATATTTTCCAAACAAGCGGAATCCATTTTGGATACGTGCTTCGACCACTCGCATGCCTTCGTAATCGCACCGGTAGGTATTTTTAGGACCATCCTTCATTTGCCAAAACTTGTGTTCACCTTTGGGCACTTCGTTGTGGTCTTTGTCCACAGGCACCCATACTGTATCGTGTTCTCCGGAACGGAACTGTTCTTCCCAGGAGTCATCTACTTTGCAAGAGAACGCAAAGATCATTTCGTTCATGACCCATTCCCAGCGAAGATGCAGATTGTCATCTGTGTCCCACTCGTTTTCTTTGGCCGGTGCTTCAGTACTGCGCAGACCAAGACCGTCGGGCACATCCTCATCCTCCACCAACGGGCTGCCATGTTTGGTTGCCTGCAGTTGTTTCAGCATGGGCAACACAATCTGAGCCAAGGTATGATCCATGCTCCAGGTGTCCCATTTGTCAATCTTCACATAGTCAATTTTAGGATGGATTCGATCCAGCACCCACATGATGCCCTTGCTGATAGGTTCAAGTCGGTCTGCCCAACGGTCACACCAGTCCGGGCGATCAACCCATTGTGTTTTTTCTCGACCTTGATCTTCCAATGCTTGTTGAGTGCCCCAACGACCGCATTTTGACCAATCAGTCCAGAAAAACACATGATCAAACCAAGTGTATGGACTGAACCAATGATAACGATATTTGCCGATGTATACTTTCATACTTTAACTCCGTGTTTAGATGCTGATTTTATTTTATCTATGTTACTGCTAATTTTAGCATGGAATTCTGCATCTGTCAACCGTAGATATAAGCCCTCGCTTAATCCTCTAGAGAAACTTGCTGTCATTCCCGGTTGCTGTGATAACCGTCTACATGCTTCATCTGTGGTGTATCCGCCGCTGAGTCCCACAATCTTATGCACATTTTTGTGTGCCATAATGTTGCTGTAGAAGTTGGCAGTGTCTGGTAATGTCAGTTTGAGTATGCATTTTCCTTTGAATTTATCAAGACGTTGTGCTAGTTTATCTTGTAGTATATTTTCACATGTTTGTTTGTTGGCATGCTCAATGGGGATCTCTGGTTCAACAATTGGCATAAGTCCTGCTCGATATATATCTTCTGCTAAACTAAACTGTTGTGCCAAGATCATGTCCGTGTCTCCAGCATCTTTGATCACACTACGCATTTTGGTTCCTGTGCAACCATTTTCTTTTGCAAAGTCAATCATACCCTGTATGTCAATATACTTCAAGCAGCCATTTTCTTCTATGCCGTTATCAATTTTAAGATATGCTCTAATTTGTTTTTTTTCAAGGACTTGTACTAGTCCTCTATCAACTGAATCTTTGTAAAGTATAGCCACCCAAATGTTCATGCTGTTAAATGCCGGACTATTAATCATACGCAACCGCATTGCGTGTATCAAGTCCATTTTGTTTTTTTCGGTGTATTCTTGTCCGTATTTCTCAAGAACTCCGCCAGCAGAGCCTCCACTATTGTCCATGGCCGCAATAAATCTATTCATTCTTCAACTCCAAAATGTTTTAATACATCTGTTGAGACAACACCATAATGAGATTCATTTTGCATGAATTGCTCATTTTGTATTCTTACCATTTCTGCACATTCCCGCACAATCAACTCGGCAAACTTCAGCATCACCCTATCCTTGTAACTTTTGGTAGGATTTTCTTCCTCACTGGCAAATGAAGAGGCTTGTTCATAAAGGTCAATAATTCGTTCGTTCATAATTTCTCTCCGCAATGTGGACACAGTTTGGTTGTAGCATTACGCATTTCTTTCAGTGTCTTGGTTAGCTTTCTAGCATCAGCAGTAATCTTGCGTATGGCCTTACGATCTCTATCATGTTTGGCCTTGCCCAATTCTTCTTTAAGGTGTAGCTTCATTTTATTCAAGCGACCTTCAAAAATCTCAACAAAGCCTGTTGCTGAACTCATTCTTCAACTCCAAAATGTTGTTCAATATATAATGCCGCCTTCAGTTGACCAGCATACAACGCATCATTCATACCACGATTATAGCATTGATCCAGGCATTCTTTGATAATCCTGCGGGCAAATTCATCAGCGAATCTTGTGAGTTTATCTTGATCCATAAATGTGTATGTTTCAGGAACTGCCGCATCCAATGCGTCGCCGGCTATTCTTCCAATTTTATCGTTCATTCTGTTACCAAGTATTGACATCTGTGATGTCCATTTCGTGTTGCGGCACATTTCTATCATCATAAAAATACGCAGTAACGTCTGGTCCAATGCCAGATTTTGATTGTTCAACAAATCGAACAGAGTTGACTCTGGTGTTCAAAGCCAACATTGTAAGAACTTGTTCCAACTGACGTCGTGACAATTTCATCTGTGCTGCCATTACCAATCTCCGTTGTCTATCCAAATACGTACAGTTAAAAATAACCAAGCCGCCATATAGGTTTGTTCATTAGGGCTGGGCCACTCTGCACCACGTTCGTGTTGTGCTGTAGGTGCCCAACGCCAATGCGCAGGATTCACAGTGACAATCACACTGGCACCACTGTATCGAACCCATTTAAGCATGCTGTTCATACCGCTTCCGCCAATGCAGTCATGGCATTTGTGTCGGCATTGTAAATCATTCCACGACGAGCCGGATAGCGTTGACGGAAATTCCGTGCAACTTCTACCATGTCTCGACCCTGACACACAAAATCTTTAGTTCGGGTATCGTAACAAAAGTACTGATTGTCAGTGTGTTCTAGATCTAAAATCACATATTCAGATTGAACTGCGTGTTCAACATGCACAATTTGTTTTTCTAGCTGCCGTGCAATTAACCTAAACACAATGCGTATCAAAAAATACACCACTGCAAAGTTGATTAGAAAATTAATAATTTCGTCCATACTGTTTTTAAAATTGGTGCGCCCGGTTGGTTTTGAACCAACGACCAAGGGTTTATGAGACCCCTGCTCTGACCCCTGAGCTACAGGCGCATTATGTGTTATTATATAGTGTATTGTGCCGGTTGTCAAGTCTCTCATGCGTATTTACATTCGCATTGATTCCAGTGTGATCATCTTGCCCAGTTCTTTGTCAAAATCCACGTCGTCTGATACCACATACAGTTTGTAGCTAGCAGCACGGTCCTGTTTATTATCGTAGTTGCGGAATGATACAATCTTACCGCCAATGGCTTTGCGAACTGTGATGTTGAGCCCTTCGTCAGAGTCAATATCACCGCCACCACTGCGTACAGCAAGTCTGCTGGACACTGGTTTTGAATTGCTGTACTCAAGCAGTTCTCTACCTTCCAGATTCCACTGCCAAATTAGTCGCTTTAACCATTTCATACCGATTTCCTTTGTTTCAAATATTCTTCCCATTGTATCCATTGGTTACGAACCAGAAATCCCCATTCACGTTGTTTGGGTCCGGGCATGAACAAGGTCCATGCTGTTATGTCGGGATCCAGTTCAATGCGATGAAAACTGCGGGCTTTGCTAACTCTAAAATGTCCTGGGCCGCGCCACACTTGATACTCACCGATTTTTCTTCCCACAGTATCAAAATGCGGAATCCATTCCCAGTAGCCGCCTTTTAGTACCAGTGTGGCATAGGGCCACGGATGATCGTGTACATCATCCGGATCTGATTTGAGGAACTTGTGTAAGAATACATTAAACGGAAAGCGTTTGCGTTCTCGAAGGAACACATAGTAACGTTCCAAATAAGGTTCATTTTCAACACGATCCATCACAATGCGTTTGCGACCCAAACGTTCTAACAATTTTAACAGCATTGGCTACTCCTTTACTGTGCAATTATACTACAAGCAGAATAAAAAGTCAATAAAAAGCCCACCAAGGCGGCAGGCTTTTTTGGTGTGGCTTTGTTGAACAAGCCAGCGAGTCTAAATTAGACTAAACCTAACGCCATGGCGCGATAACCTGCGGCTACCAACTTGCGTGATGGTTTGCCAATTGCATATTCCGTAACAGTAACGCCGTTACCTGCCTTGCGTGAGTTTGCATACACTGCAAAACCGCTTTGACGGATACGTGACACTTCTGCAGAAATGTTCTTGATGCCAAAACGCTTGGCGGCCTGGCTAGCAGTCACTGTCTCACCGGAGTGAAGAGCAGAAAACAGCTTGTAAGTTTTGGTTTCAGTATTAAAACGCATAAAATGTTACCTTTCTTAAGTAATATAAACATTAGCTGTACCGTACAGCATGTATCTATTGTATAGCAATAGCTCACAATAAGCAAGGTATTTTGAACGGCAATGTTGCCATAAATAATAGAAAAGGCTAATAAGGATCCAAATGGCTCAACAAATTATCAACACAGGTGCAGTGGCCAACGATGGCACCGGCGACCCTCTACGCACTGCATTTACCGAAACCAACAGCAATTTTACAGAAATCTACACAGCAGGCCCGGTAGGTTCCAATGTTAGAATTGCCAACAACACTGTTTTAACAATAAACACCAATGGAAACTTGGTGTTGGCGCCCAATGGCACCGGCGTGGTACAGAGCAATGTGAACATTGTGCCCAACCAAGCCAATGTGCGTAACCTGGGCAGTAGCACTGCTCGTTGGGGCACTGTTTACGCAAAATATGTAGACATAACCAATGGTACAATTTATTCTGGTGATTTAACTGTGTCCGGTAACCTTTTTGCCAATGCAGTGATTGCCCCAGAACTCACAGTGAACACAATCCGCAGTGATGACAGCACTGTTGTTAAAATACAAGATGGTGTAGAAGTTGATGGCGATATCTTGGCCAATGGCAATGTCACTGCGGACTATGTACTTGGTGATGGCAGTCAACTGATGAACATTTCAGTGGGAAACGCCGGCGCAGTGCAGTTTAATTGGCAAGGATCTTTGAGCAATCAGGGTGGTACTCCGGGCGATACCTACAGTACTCTACAGTTTGACAGCAACGGAATGCCCACTCTGGATGGCACCACAGCATATCAACAGCGTGTTGACTACTCACCCTATCTGCAGGTGCTTGCTCCCAGAGTAGAAAGCACAGATTTTGGCATTGTTGCCGGGCCTGCTATACAAATAACTGGATATGCAGACGATGTTTTTTATAATACACCACGCAGTGCTTACCTTTCTGTTCAAGACCAAACCACAGCAACCCAACAATGGGACTTTGGTATCTTGGGCAATGGCAGCAACGCCTTCAGTATCCAGAACAGAACAGCAAGTACCATTCCTTTGGTAATCAGCACAGATGGCACTGTCACTGCATCCACTATCATTACCAATGACATCAGTAGTGATGACAGTTCGTTTGTGACCATTCAAGACGGACTCAATGTGGTTGGAGACATAGAAACTCGCGGCAACGTCACTGCGGATTATTTCATTGGTGACGGCAGTCAACTGACCGGATTACCGGAACAATATGGCAACAGCAATGTGGCCACATTCTTGGCTGTGTATGGCAGCAACACCATTGTAACCACAGGCAATATAAGTGCAGGTAATGTGCTGACCAGCGCCGAAGTTATTGCCAGCGGTGTGATACAATCTGGTACAGGATTATTTACAGGTGGATACCTAAGTGTGAATGGCACTACTGACCTACACGACACCACAGTGACTGGTAACCTTTCAGTCAGCGTGATCCGGAACAATGACAGCACTATTGTTTTGATAGAAGATGGTGTGGAAATAGATGGTGATGCCGTGGTCAACGGCAATGTCACCGCGGATTATTTCATTGGTGACGGCAGTCAACTGACCGGATTACCTGCCAATTACAATAACTCAAATGTCACAACATTGTTGAGTAATCTAGGTAGCAATGTCATTAGCGGAACAGGCAACATCACAACCACTGCCAACATTTCTGGTGTTTATATCAAAGGCAACGGCAGTGAATTAACCAACTTGCCAGCACCCACAGTTGCACAAGATATTGCCTCCACTGGTGATATGAGCATAATGACCTATGATGGCAACCTAAAATATGTAAACTATGCCACAGTCGAACCTGCCTCTGGCAATATAAAATCTGCTGGGGTAATCAGTGCCACTGGTAATGTCATTGGTGGTAACATTAGAACTGCTGGGGTAATCAGTGCTACGGGCAACATCATCGCCGGGAACCTAGATGCAGTCAATCTAGTGATCAACAGTATCTCCAGTGACGACTCAACAGTTGTGTCTGTACAAGATGGCCTGCAGGTGTATGGCAATATCACAGCTGACAACATAGGCACTGTGGCTGCTGTGAACCTGGATGGCAATGTGAGCAATGTACTGTCGGGCACAGGAACTTGGATTGCGGCTGGAGGAGGTGCAGCCAATACAGGCAATGTGACCTTTGACGATCAAGCTGTGGTAGGCACTGGTGATCAAGTTGGTGGCAGTGGCCTGTACCTGGCTCCGGGCACAGAAAGCGTGGGCAATTTACAATATATTCGAGTGCGTGGTGGCGATGTTGCCACACACATACACCTTGACACCGGCAACAATGCTTATTTTGATCAATACTTTGGCTCCGATATCAAGTATGTAAAATTAGAAGCCGCCGGCAATGTCCAAATTGGCAGCAATGATGACACCGGCAACTCAGCATCTTGGACCTTTGGTGTAGATGGTAACTTAACAGTACCGGGTGATCTTGTAATAGCAGGTAACACTAATGTCTTTGGAACAAATGCGTCATTGATACAAACAACTGATGATCTACCATTACTATCATTATCAAGTGGTGGTAACGGTAGTGTATCAAGTCTTTGGGTAGAAGATATCGGCAACATCGGCACCAGCAACATAGCGGCGGTGTATGTTAACCCTGTGCCAGGATCCGGCAATGTTAGAATAGCAGTAGGTGCCAATGGTAACGCAGGTCCTAATCTTTGGGACTTTGATGCCTCCGGTAATTTATCTATTCCTGGCAACATCAACTTCTCCGGTGATTCCAGTGCGGCTCCGAGCCTAAATGATTTTTTCAGCGTTACTTCAGCCGCTAATTTCAGTATCATAACTGATTCAGCCAATACCGACCAAACCTGGAACTTTGGCACAGATGGTAACTTGACTGCTCCTGGTAACATCAGTGCTGTGGGCAACATCACAGGTGCTTATATTTTAGGTAACGGTAGTCAACTGACTGGTATTGCCTCAAGTTATGGCAACGCCAATGTTGTGGCTAACTTGGCTGCATTAGGATCAAACCCAATCAGTACCACTGGCAATATCACAGCAGGCAACATCAGCACTGGCAAGATAACACTCACAAACGGTGCAGTGATCCGAGACACAGCAGGTGATGCAGTGGCATTTGGTCAAGATGCTGGACTAACCAATCAAGGTCTTTATGCAGTGGCCATTGGTGAGACTGCTGGTAACACTTCACAAGGTCTTTATGGTGTAGCAGTTGGACAGGAAGCCGGTTCAAACATACAAGGCTATGGAGCAGTGGCTGTTGGTAGTAGTGCTGGTTACGACACACAGGGCACCCAAGCAGTGGCCATTGGCATCTATGCTGGTTATATTACGCAAGGTGCTAACTCAGTGGCTGTTGGTCAAAATGCTGGCCATGCCTCACAAGGTATAAACGCAGTGGCCATTGGTTATCTTGCTGGTAATAGCTCACAAGGCGTCTATACTGTGGCCATTGGTAATAGTGCTGGTCAAACCAGTCAAGGCTCCGAATCAATTGCCATTGGTTCCACTGCTGGGCAAACCACACAAGGTGCTTTTAGTGTAGCAGTTGGTCTCAATGCTGGCCGAACCAGTCAAGGCGGGCTCGCAGTGGCACTCGGTTACAACGCTGGATTAACCTCACAAGGTCAAGAAGCAGTAGCCATTGGTTATGGTGCTGGTCAAACCTCACAAGCCACCCGCTCAATCATCATCAATGCAACTGGTTCAGCACTAAATCAAACCACAGCCGATACATTCACTGTGGCTCCGGTCCGAAATGATGTGTCTACTGCCAACGTTGGTCAAGTGATGTTCTACAACACCACTTCAAAAGAAATCACATACGGCAATGTCATAAGTGTAGCTGGTAACGTCACAGCAGGTAATTTGATCACCAGCGGACTGACCGTCAACGGTGCCGGAGTAGTCACAGGCAACTTGCAAATACAAGGCAACTTGACCTACAACAATTTGACCAACATAACCACAGCCAATCTGGTGTTTGGCCTGGCCAACACCACAACAGGCATCAGTGCCAATGGTGCTGGATTTGTGGTAGGCAATACTGCTGAAGCCAGCTTTTTATACAACTACACTGCCCAGTCCTGGGACAGCAATATCGGCATCAGTGCTGTAGGCAATGTCGCAGGTGGTAACCTACGCACCGCGGGATTGATCAGTGCCACTGGTAATGTAACTGCTGGTAATGTTAGTGCCACTAATATTACAGGTACACTGGCCACTGCGGCGCAGACCAATATCACCAGTGTTGGTACATTGAGCGGTTTAAGTGTAACAGCCAATGTCACTGGTGGTAACATATTAACTGCGGGCATAGTAAGTTCTACTGGCAACGTCACTGGTAACTATATCATTGGTAACGGAAGTCAGCTCACTGGTGTTACTGCCTACACCAACGCCAATGTATCAACATTCTTGGCTGCATTTGGATCAAATACTATCAGTACCACAGGATCAATTACTTCCGGTAACGTCACAGGTGGTAATGTTCTAACAGGTGGTATTGTAAGTGCCACAGGCAACATAACCGGCGGCAACATACGCACCGTTGGTTTGATCAGTTCAACTGGCAACATCACCAGCGGCAACATAAGTGCTACAAATCATACCGGTACCACTGTAAGTGTTGCAGGCAACATCACCGGCGGCAATGTGTTAACTGGCGGTGTTGTAAGTGCCACAGGCAATATCACTGGTGGTAACATTTCAGCAACAAACCACACAGGTACCACTGTGAGTGTCACAGCCAATGTCACAGGCGGCAACATACTCACAGCCGGACAAGTTTCAGCCACAGGCAATATCACCACAGCCAATTCGTTTGTGGGCAACTTGACAGGAACCACAGTAAGCGTCACTGGCAACATATCAGCCGGCAATGTTATCGTCAACGGTCAGCCAACAACTTATGGAGTGGTGAATCCACAATACATTAGTGTAACCAACAATACACCGCAAAACATCGCCAATGTTTCAGCTGGTGGGACCACACTCACTTGGGATACCACACTTTCAAGCAACGGTATTACCTATTCAGCAGGTGGATTTGCTTTAACAGCCGGACTAACATATCAAATACAAGCCGAAATAAGTTTAACCAACTACACCGGATACATGATTGTTCAGTTGGTAGATACTTCTAACAATAGTCAGATTGGAAGCCCACAACAGGCAACTATTGTGTCAAGCAATGCTGGATTTACTGAAGCCAATAACGGCACACTAGACTTTATCTACACACCAAGCGCCAATCAAACTGTGGCGTTTAGAGTAGTTTCAGGTAGCGCCAATATAACCGGTCAACATAGAGGCACTGGATTTACCAGAGCCAGTATTGTTCAAATAAATCCCACCATAGCAGTTCAAGCCACTGCCACTGGCACGGTTGCTACAAACTATATAGCAACCACAAGAACTAGTAGTAACCAAACTATCACCACCGGCGGAACCGATATTGTATTGAATACCACAGACAAATCTTCTGGTAGTTCAGTCACATACAATACCAGCACTGGTGTTTATACACTGACTGCTGGTACGACTTACGAGTTGTCATTTACTCCAAGTTGGAACTATCCTTCTGGTGGTAGTTCTTATATTCAGTATGATTGGGTTGACGCCACTACTAACACTTCACTGGACAGTGATAGTGGATCATTTTGCACTGCCTACGCTTACACCTACACTTTTGCCTCACACAACCATAACATAATCAGCAAGTTGGTTTATACTCCCGCAACTAATCAAACTGTAAAAATTAGAGCAACTGCTACAAACAATACTGGAGCAGTTTTGGCCACAGGCAGTAGTGCTTATGTCAAGGCAATGAACGCAATCTTTGCACTCAACACGCTGGAAACAATGACCATAACTGGCAATGTCACAACTTCCGGTAATGTATCAGCCACTGGAAATGTAACAGCCGCTAATTTCTTTGGTAACGGTGCAACATTATCCAATGTTGCCACAACATTTGAAAGCACCTGGACTGTGCCCACAGGCAACAGCACACAAAGTTTCACTGTGACTGCCAGCAATACCTACCTCATGTGGGTGGATTGTAACATTGCCAATGGTATCTTGGCTTGGAACGCCACAGGCACTGTCACCAACACCAACGTACCTGTTGTGGGTGCTCAGTATGCCTGGGTCTACACAGGTGGCGGCACACCCATTGACTTTACCAGCATACCCAATCAGTTTGTGGGCACTGCCAACACCATACTTCGTAGCAGTGTGTCTCCTAGTGCAACTACTAATAGATTTGACTTTGGCATCAACAACACCAGCGGCGGCAATGTCACTGTGCGTTACGGTTGGGCGCAAATAAGTTGAACGGAATATTAATATGGCCTTAACAATTGAATCCGGCATAACTGTTGAAGGTGGCATCACTATGGGTGATGTGCCCATGCCTGTTCAGCCAGTGACCAGCAATTTGGTGTTATATTACGATCCTGCCAACACTGCCAGTTACGCCGGCACAGGCACCGTCATCAACAGTTTGGCATCACCAAACTTGGCTGGCACCATGAGCAACATCACCTACACTGATCCGTACTTTACCTACAACGGCACAAGCAGCCAAGTCAGTGTAGCCGACACGGCCGCTCTAGAACCTGGTGCAGGTAGTTGGACCATGGAAGTCTGGGTAAATCAAACAGTATCAGGCAACGATGTTGTGCTGGGTAAATTTGATCCAGGCGGTTTAACAGTTGATGTGAGTTATAGCATACGAACTACAAATACTTCTTACTATGCTCAATTGGGTAGCGGTAGTGGTTCGGGTTCTACTTTGTTTGTGAACAGCACAACCTTTGTGGGCACACTGAATACATGGTATCAGTTGGTTTATGTGTTTACCAATGGTGCTACCAAAACATTACAAACGTTTGTAAATGGCACAAGTATTGGCACAGTTAATCATAGTTTGGCCAGCATCTTAAATACCTCAAGCAACTTGTATATTGGATCATACAATAACGGAGAATTCGCACAGTGGTTTGACGGCCGGATTGGTATCACTAGACTGTACAACGCCGCACTGACCAGCGCACAGGTGCTACAGAACTACAACGCCGATCAAGCAACCTACGGATTATAAGCCAGCAAAAAACCCGCACTAGGCGGGTTTTTCTTTGTATAGACTCAGAGTCTATTAGGCTTTGTTGAAACTCCAATACAGCACTGCCACTGCAACCAAGCCAACTAGGCCTTGACTACCAAGTGATGCAACTATTTTGGTAATGTTAGTGATCACATCCAATCCTAAGAATGGTACTGCGGCGCCAAATAAAATTTGGAGAACCACTGTGACTGCAATTAGTTTGATACCAATTGAAGTGATGTTACTAACAAGATTTCCTGCTACTGCGAATGCTTTGTCCATTTAATAGACTCCTTTAAGTTAACAGGCCCGTAAGGCCCGTACATTTATTTAAGGAGCGGTCAACAAAACAGGGCCAATTAGGCCCAGTAATGGATCACTTTTGTCATTATACAGGGTTATTTCGGCATGCTGTTTATAAAGGCATTCATCATGGCAATGGCCTGTTTCATGGCATCCTCAGCAGACGGCTGTTGAACACATCCGGCTTTGACACCCTGAGTTTGCCATTCTTTGGCAGAGGTTTGGCAGGCCTGTTGTGTGGCGAACGTTCCAACCGGAGCAGGTGCGGCGTTGATTGCTGTGACCAATAGTAATGTCCACATTATGCTGTTTCCTTGATGTGTTTACAAGCGCCACGATACTTGTGACCAGGACATGAGCACGTGACCTGACCATTCAGTTCTGTCACAGTGTAGTTGGCACCTTTTGATCCTGCCACAGTCCATGAGCGGCCTTCGGGTTCTACCGCTTGGCCAGGCTCATATCCCCAGGTATTTGGCACTTCTCGAAACTTACGGCCACGTGTGTAAAAACTAATTGGCCGGGCAAATTGTTTGATTCGAACAGAACCGTGTTGCAAGTATGCAAACATCTTGTCGCGGCTGTCGTTTAAAAAGTACACATGATTGGGGCTATCTGTATTGCCCCAATCTGTAGTTTCCTGTACAACTTTCATCGTGACCGAATCCACTCGCCTGCACGAGACAAGTCTTGACCTGCGCCACTCACAGCACCACCCATTGTGCCACAGCCTGACACAGTGATCAGTATCACGCTTAACAAAAGATATTGCAGTTTAGTCATTGTGTTCTCCTTAAGAATTCACAGTTTGAAAAGGGCTGAGTTCTTCTTCTGGGTCAGCAGTTTCGTAAACCCAGTTCACAGGAATTTCCAACAGTCGAGCCACTGTCACAGGCAAGTAGCCCGCTTCCAGCATGTCAGAAATTTCCACAGTTAAATCGCTCATCTTACTCATATTAATTCCAATCTTTCTTATCACCAAACTGTTCATTATCGTTAAAGCCTGCGGTGTAGGACGCAATCTCTTCTGCTGTCATATCCTTCTTCTCAACACGGAGGCTAGTGCTGGTGCCAGCCACATAGTAATGGGGATTATGGCCTCGGCTGTAGTACGAATCGGCACTGCCGCGATCGTAAGCACCACCGTGGCGTGTGTTGTGTTGTGTTTTTTCTGCAATCATTTCTGTGTCCTTGTTACGCAAAATATCTATAAGGCAAACCGAGGGTCCAAGCAAGGTAGTCTTCATCACCGTTTGTGTCTTCGGCTTCGTGGATCCAACGCATGGCCATTTCCATGTCTTTGGCACCCAGTGTCAGCATCTCTGCTACACGGCGTTCGAATGCTTCCACTGCCGCATCTTGAGCAATCTTCTCAGCCGCGGCATTGGCAGTCATAACTTGGCCTAGTTCTGTGAACTCACGTTCAAAGTCAGCCAGAGTCCAGGTACTGGTGTCAACATGGCGTGGACGGAAGTTGTGGGCATCCTTGTACATGTCCCAGTAAGTGGCCTGAGCCTGTTCCAACTCTGTCAACTCTTCCCAACTTTTAAACTGTTCCATTTCGAGCTCCTTATTTCTTACTATGTTCATATTATAGCAAATCAGCAATTTCGGGTCAACCAAATTCGTACATGTGTTGAGCCATAGTAGGATCCAACTTGATCAGATCCTTTGCGGCCGCTGTGAGTTCACGATAGCGACGGTTAACTTCTGCACGAGGCAGTTCGCCATCACATGAAAGATTTTCAGGGCTCAGTGCGCAATCAATCATGTCTGCCACACGCTTGCGGCCTGCGGCAGTGGTGACTTCGTACAGGGGTTCTGTACGTTGTCCTCGGAACAGGGCCTGGTATTTGTTCTGACGATCAATGTATGCAGTAAGTGCTTTCATTTTCTATTCCTTTTTGTTAAACTATGCTATATTATAGCAAATTGGCAATTTCGGGTCAACCGTTTTAACGATTAGCCCACAGCAGGCATACAGTGTGTTGAACACCGTCAATGTTATACCAAGTCCATTTCATACACCGGGGTTTTTGAGCAGATGCCACTGTGACAAAACCCATTAAAATTGCAGAGATAATAAACCGTTTCATATGTTCTTTCTGTTGCTGTTACGCAACACCACGAGTATCAGTGTTAAGGTTAGGTTTCATAGTACGGATCATGTCACGTTCAAAATTGTGTGCTTCTGTTTTACCACGAATCACAGCAACAACACGCACAGTGAATGAGTCAGTACCACGTTCACGCATGGTCTCATAAAGCATCCATGATTTGTCTTCCGAGCGCATGCGGTACATGTGCTTGTTACAACGAACCAACACGCTCTTCTTCACAGTGCTCATTGTCTTGGCAGTGACGCCAATGTAGAAGTCTGTGCCGCTTTCAATCATATAAATGATGTGAGTACGATCGGTGCGTTTTTTACGTGATTGCTTTTTAAGTTCCATACAAGTATTATAGCAAATCGGGAATTTCTGGTCAAACACATTTTTGTGGTAAAAAAGCCACAAAAAAAGGTAATACTTGAGTATTACCCGGGGGATTATAGATAATATTATCGATTATCTATTATCATATACTCGTTATGTTAACAGCCAACCTTGGCCAGTGTGTTTGTGTAACCAATGATAAAATGGTTGATCGATATTCAATTGCCATGTGCCATTGAATCCCAAGTAACTGGTGGGATTGTTATTGTTGTGATCATTAATGTACTCTGCCAGATAATCAAACTTAGGAACAATATCAATATTATCAATAACAATATTATCAATTATTATCGCAGTTTCGTTATTGATATCATATTCTTTATCATATAATTTTATAATAATATTGATATTATCCAATAATCCTACCCGGTATTCCAACACAACAGGACTTGATAATGCAGTATATTCAAACATTGTTTGATTGATTGACGCACTGATATTCGGCATACCAACAGGACGCAAGTTAATTTTAACATTGATCGATTGATCAATATCCTGCAGATCTGAATAGGTTTTCATATTGAGGAATATAAGTTAAAATGCTATTGCCACGATTGCCTTCTAATCTTTTAAGATACGTAATCAAGGCTGGCAGTTGTGTGCTTTCATCTACAGCTGATTCGAGATAGGCCAAATAACTTTTGGCGTCTTGAATAATGTGTTCTCTAACAATGTTAGGATCCCGTGTGTTGATAATCTGTGCATGATTGGCAATTGGATGTTGATCAATCCAAGTTTTTAAAACATGCACAGCTTGGTCGCGTTGATGTTTTGGTAATATACCAATGCGCATTACTTCTGGACGATTGATAAAGTTACAACTTTCAACAGCAATCATATTCTGCCAAGCATAATCATACACAGTGTGTAATTCATGTACAGTTAAGCAAGTAGGAGTAATGCGTAACTGTATTAACCAATTTTGTTGTTGACCCAACTGTACCCAACGATCCAATGTCTGCTGTACCAATCCAACTTGGCTGGGGTATCTTACATAGTCATTAACAGGCGTTAGTGTTTCTATGCTCATTCCCAGATTGACTTGGTAAAACTGCATTAATAGTTCAACCACTGAGTCTGACCACACAGTGAGATTAGTGGTAAAGCCAATTGTTATTTGTTTTGCTAGACCGGAGGTAATCAATGCTGCCAGTATCTTTTTAAATCCCGGAGTGATCACTGTTTCACCGCCAAGGAAGTGTAAGTAGTGTAGATTAGGAGTTTGAGATAGGTCGTTGATAAACTTTTCCAACAACACAGGATCGTCACACCAGGCAGTGGGAGGCGCTTGTTCAATCAAGCCTAACTTTTTAAATTCTGTAGCTAAACTGCTTGAACTCTCCGGATTACAAAACACACAAGCACCATTGCAGTAATTACCCAGGTCTATTTGCCAGTCTGTTACTGTGCGGTCGGTATGGCCGGCATTATTGTTGCTGTAATCAAATGCAGTCTTTAACGGAGAACTGGCCAGGCTTTTTTCAAAATACTCATCTTGTATTCCAACCTTGAGCAACTGTCGCTGACGCCCACTTGGTTTGCCATGCTGTTCCATAACCAAGCAGTCATTGCACATTGCCGGTGCTTTGCCTTTGAGTAATTCTGTTCGCAACGGAGACATGTGCTGTTGAAAGTATGTCAACGGAGATATTGTTTGTATACTGCGATCAATGCTGACTCGAGTGCTGTTGGTGTGAGCCATCCATCTGCAGGGTTCGTAGGTGCCAGAGTTAGTAATCCTCATATGCAACCACGGACTAGAACAAAATGTTTGCTCGAAACTCATTAAACTCGTTTTTCAATAATTTTATCAGCAAGTCCAAAATCCACTGCTTGCTGTGCGCTCAAGAATGTATCAAACTTCATGGTTTCATACAGTTCTTCATAGGTCTTGTGGGCGGTGTTGTGCTTGACATACAGCTCGGTAAGACGTTTATTTATTCGTACACTTTCTTCAAACGCACGTTTGCTATCTTCAAACTGCAGATCCTGCACATGCACTGAGCCACGTGTGCCCGGAGTTCCAGAACTCACACGATGGATCATTGTACGTGCTTCGGGCAACACCATGCGTTTACCGGCAGCACCGGCCTGTGCCAGCATGGAGCCCATTGAAGCAGCCTGTCCCAGCACAATGGTCTGCACATCACACTTGATAAACTGCATGGTATCGTAAATTGCCAAGCCTGCTGTGACAGCACCACCGGGTGAGTTGATATACAGGGAGATATCTTTGTCAGGATTTTCACTTTCCAAGAACAACATCTGCGCCACAATTAAACTGGCTGAATGTTCGCTGACTTCTGTGTCCAGCATGATCACACGGTCGCGTAGCAAGCGACTGTAGATGTCATAACTGCGCTCACCTTTGGCGGTTTGTTCTAGAACAATAGGTACTAAATTGGGCATGGATTTTCCTGGTCTTGTGTGATTAATACTGCAAGTATAACACATAAATCTGTTGTGTGCAACGTTAAATTTGCCGTTCGTGTATTGATTTATGATAAGTAAACAACAACGGAAAAAGAATACACCATGCGTGACCTACTTAATTTACTAGATAATGTGCTGTCAGAGTCAGCAGGAGGAATGGCCAAAAGATGGCTAGAAAGTCAACAGCGTCCTATATATTTTCTTGATGCAGAAGGAAATAGATATACCATTGATAATCTTTTGGTATTTCCTGATCAAGTTCCGGCGGCGCCTATTGAACAACTGGGCGCCGAACTAGAAACTGCAATTATACCATTGGGATTAGGGAAACAAAATATACATTTTGTAAATCGCATGCCAGCAAAACAAGGAGCTGGTATGCTGATTATAATGAAAAATCAAAATGGTATGTTGTTTCCGTATTTTAAATTTTTTAACAAACGTGACATGGACAGCTTGGGCATGCATTGGCCGCCTGCAGATTTTGAAAGAGAAACTGGGCTGGCCTGGGAGCAAACTCGTGTCACAGGCACAGGTAAAGATCGGCAGGCAGAAGTTATTAGTAGAATTGAACTGAAACCAAAATTTGCTATTCCTACCAACACCAACATGAGCATTGCCAGTGTGCCGTCTAAATCAGGTCAGATGTTAGCTGCCAACGACAAGGTAGGACCAAATCTAGCACAACAACTGCAAGCCCTGTTGGAGAATACGTTGGCCGGCAGCACAAAGCCTGTGCAAGGCCTTGTGCCATACGAAAGAGACATACGAGTAGACTATGGTGAAGTGGCTGCTCCGTTAGGATTGGTAGCAGGAAAACATGTAGGTGGCAGTTATGCCAAGGTAAACAGTGAACTGTTGGGTCCGCTGGGAGTGAATTGGAGCACAGCCACACAGGTGTTTTATCCCGAAGCTGGAAATGAGCCGTTGTACGACAGTCAAATTATGTGGCCCAATGGTGAGAAACTAAGAATCAGCAACAAAGCCGAAGGCAAGGGTGGTGCTGCCAGTACCACTTCTATATTAGAAATTATAGACAAGTATCCAGAACGATTCACAGACAAAGATAAGGCCATGCTGGAACCCGGTGGCAAATATGGAGATTTTATCACTGCACTAAGAACCATTGGTAGTTCAAAAGGATACGAAGGCCCGATTAAATTGGCTCAGCAGTTTGGCTATATCAATGCTGCCGATGCAGCCAGTGCTTTAAAAAATCTAGAACAAAAGACCAATGATCCACGATTGTTGACTCCACGACTGCGAGAAATCATCAATGATAAAAGTATTTTTAATGCGCAAACAGACAAACCCGACTACAAGATTTGTTATCATGTGATAGCCAGCCTGGCTAGACTTGTGGTTAAACACCTAAATGGAGACATTGGGTTGACTACAGAATTTTTTAAATTCATGTTGAGTCGTGCCAACTTGGTGCAAGTAAATCAATTTACAGAAAGAAAAGATGATGGTATAGCATTTAGCAGATTTGATGTTATATGGCCGCCAACATTTACTGGAAAAATTAAATTCAGTGCCAGTGACTTTCAAAGCAACAAAAAATCCACCAGCCGTTTGGCATTCAGTGTGGGCAACGAAAAAGGCACCAAAACCAATGACGACAGTCAAACACAGGAACCCGATTCAGGTGTGGCAGCACCAGCCAAAGTATCCACAGATGATTTGAATCAAATTGGACAAAATCGTGCTGGAGTTACTGCAGCCGCTGGCGGAGTTGAAGAACCCAAACAATTGGGAAATAAAAAATCGCTGGGCCGCCCACGTCAACGATAAAATATAAATAATAATATGAAAACTTTTAAAGACTACGTTACCGAAACAGAGCGAAATCTTGCAAGAGATTTAAACGAATTTGCCCCGGGCAGTGATGACAGCAACAGTCCATATGCCTATGGTGTAGCAATACAAAAATTTGCAGATTTATATGCTGACGGCAACTCAGACATCAGTGCTGATGGTGTTGATGTTAAATCAGATCTGACATCACAAAATGACAGCGACGCTGCCGACATAGATCAAATAGCAAAAGCATTTTTGAGCAAAGGCATGGAAGCCGGTAGAGAAGCATACATGAGCATTGATGACTTTATTCAAGATGACATAACTGGATATCTTGAAGATCAAGGATTT
>Ga0181349_1000334_pt1 | contig 20192 bp, 40 predicted proteins | sample Su13VDMM110SD_FD_130106 | JGI IMG/M metagenome (GOLD analysis project Ga0181349, IMG submission 130106) | Freshwater viral communities from Lake Michigan, USA - Su13.VD.MM110.S.D | ecosystem: Environmental > Aquatic > Freshwater > Lake | place: USA: Michigan | collected 2013-07-16 | reverse complement strand
GAACAAGAAGAAGCTAAATTGTCTTTAAAAGAAAAATAAAAAAAAATATAAAAATTATTATAAATAAGTTTTTTTATTCTAAATAAGTTTTTTATATTTGTACTCAAGAAACTTAAAAACAACAAATTTTAAAATTATGGAAATGACAAAATTCGCAGAAACGCAAGAAGTAAACGCTGATAAAAGCGTAATCTACAACAAAACTTTTGATTTGTTAACTGATACCAAAACTAATTGGGGAGTTACAAAAAAACCTTTAACTTGTCCTGACGGTTATCCTACTGAATCATTCGGTATTTACCGTAATGATAATAATTTATGGTTAGGAACTGTTGGAAAACAGTATGAACTTATGCAGAACTCTACTTTGGCTGAAAACATCATTGAAGCTTCAATGGATATTAGCGAAAAATTTAGAGGTGGAGAACTTTACGGTGGTAAAAAGGTTTACTACCAAGCGCAGTTAACAGATACTCAAATCGCTAACGATACGATTAAAAGATACGTTACAGGTCTTAATAGTCACGATGGTTCTTCTTCAATCGGTTTTGGGTTTACCAATCAAGTAGTTGTTTGTCAAAATACTTTCCATATTGCTATGAAAGATGTTAGTAGATTTAGACATACTGCCTCTGCAAAACAAAGAGTGGAATTGGCAAGAGAAGAAATCAATAGAATGTTAAAAATTGAAAGCGGTCTTATGGATAACTATAAGCGTATGGCTGACGTAAAAATTAGCACCGCAGTTACCAAAAGAGTTATTGCAGACTTATTTGGTTTTAATGACGAAGATTTTGATAAAAAGACTACTGACTTTTCAACAAAGAAAGTAAATGAACTTTCTAAATTTAAAGAGATACTTGATTCTGAATTAAACTCTCACGGTCAAACTTTATGGGGTCTTTTTAATGCGGTAACTTGGAAGACTAATCACCAAGACGCAAAAGAAGGTAGAAGTTTGGAAAATGTTATGGTAGGTTCGGGTTATAAAAAGAACTTAAATGCCTACAATATCATCGTTGATTCTTTGCCAACAATAGTAACAACAGTATAATTATAAATAGGGGCTGAAAAGCCCCTTAAATAATTAAAAAAATGGAAAAAGTAAAAATACAATCAGTAACAGATAGCGGAAAAAAAACAAAAGACGGAAATCCATTGATTTCTGTTATTCTTGAAGACGGAAGAAAATGCACTTCTTTTACTGTCGATGCTTTAAATTGGAGTGGAGAAATGGAACTTGATGTGAGGTTAGGTCAAAAAATTGCCGATACTCAATATTATAACATTTTTGCCCCTCAAATTAAGAAAAACACATTTGCGCAAAAAGATTACACATTTGAAAAAAGAAATGCGTCTTTACAAAGGGCAATAGAAACAGCAGTTTTAATGAATAAACCAACAACTTCAGTTGAAATTCTTTTTGTTGCTGAAAAATATTATCAATACCTCAATAGTAAATAAAAAATTTCAGAAACAAAACAAGACCACCAAACAAACTTTAAGTTAATAAAAGTAATACCTTAAAACATTTAAAAAATGACAAATAAAACACAAGAAGATTTAGAAAAATTAATATATAAAGATGCTAATAAATTGATAATAGGAGAAAATGAAGAAGTTACCGCAATAATTATAGATGACGAATTAGACCCAATTGTATGTAGATTTAATTATGATGGTTGCGTTGAATTAGATACAAAAAAATATACTCACTTATCACTGTCTTTTGAAAATTTAAGAATGTTAAAAAAATTACTTTCTCAAGCAGAGAAATACTTTGATAATAAATATGAAAAAAACGAGTAATAAAACGTTAAACTTACTTAACGAGGTTTACGGAAAAAATACCTTTGTAAAGATTAGTTATTTTGATAATGCTATTATCGGTTTTGAAGTCGAAACAAAGAGATTAATTTACTCGGTAAAAAAGTGTATTAATTTACTTGAAATAAAGATGACGAATGAAGAAGCTATTGAGCATTTTTATAGTGAAATTTATTCACAAACAAAATACTTCGGAAATGTAATATTTTGCGAAGATTATTTAATTAAAAAACCTAATATTTAAAACAATGAAAAAATTAATTTTATCGGTATTATTTATGTCGATTTCAGTAGCGTCTTTTTCACAAACTTTTGTAAAAAAATATACTTCTGTAATTACGGAAAAAGCAGGTGTTATTGGCGAATGGAAAGATGCTTCTCTTACGGTTGTTTTTAACGAAGTAAACACAGACGATATTGTTTTTTATTACTCTGATGGAAGCATAAAAAGATTTCATCAAGTTGGCGATGTAAAAGAAGACAAAACAAATTCAGGTCACGGTTATCAAATTATAATGTGTATTGATGACGAAGACGGTAAACAAGTAGCAATACAATTGTTTGATGATGATAAAACATTAAGGATTATAGTTGCCGAAGGTTATTTTGTAGAATTTCATAAATAAATTATTATGCACACAATTACAGTATGCGCAAGATGCAACGAAGAATTTATGTATCACGCAACAGAAATCAATTTAGCAAGAGATATAACGGTTGTTGATGAGGTTGGAAATAACGAAGTTGTTGAAACTGTTATTTGTCAAGATTGCGACTTTTTTGAAAAATGGCTTCACAAAGAAGTTAAAGTTAAAGAGGGTAACGCTTACGAACACTTAAACGAATACAAGTTGTTTGTTGTTGACATTGAAAAAAATGGTTTAGACTTTCCGATTACAGTTAAGATTGGAGATACCAATAGTTACGAGTGGTTTACGGAAAATGAATTAGAAATTTTAAATAAATAAGATTATGGAATTATCAGATAGAATACTTCAATTTATTATTGGAATGTGTATAGGAATAACATTAATAATTGTTATCATCGCAATACTTAAAAGATTTAAAAAATAAAAAATTATGATTAAATTATGTTACCTCCGAAACAAAAAGTAGATGAATTATTTAGAAAAATAAGTTCAATAATGGATTTAAAACACAACGAGATTTTAGAAGTTTTAGATTTTTTGTTAGAAACAAAAATAATTTCAGATGATTTAAAATCAGAAGAATTAGAGTATTGGGAAATGGTAAGAACTGAAGCAAAAAAAATAAAATGAAAAAAATGAAAAAAATAAAAAACGTGTTTATGGAAGTTACAGCTTGGTTTGTAGTATTCTTAATTATTATAGCAATTTTAAAATACATAATTTATGGATAAGATTTATTCCGCACAGGACGTAGTAAACGTCATAGCAAAAGTAGAGGAGTTGGCTACAATCAATGCCAAGTTAGAACAACTTCGTTATCGTGGTAGTAATGATGAGAAGTTGGTTGATAGAAAAAGAGAATTAGATGGTTCGGTTAGAAAGTTCAGGGAAATAGTTTCTGACTTAGAGGGAACTGTTTTAGAAGAGCCTGAAATCGATGTGGAATATGCTTCCTTGAAATCAGATTTTGACAGCGTGGTTTCGAGATATAAGAAAAGAAAAATAGAGTTAGAAACCATAATTAAAAATTATACAAATGGCAACGAGGATTAGAAAATGTGCAAATCCTAAATGTTCTGATATAATCGGTATTTTGGAAAGACCTAACAAAAAGTATTGTTCTGAAATGTGTAAAACAAAAGCGCATAACGACAAGAACAGTAAAGAGTATAGAAGTTGGGGTAAGGTGTTTGAAGAATATTACGACCAATCAAAAGAAACATTCGTGTCATTAGACAAATGGTTAGAACGGAATTATTACCCACCAAGAATTATAAAACAAAAAAAATAAAACTATGAACATTACAAGACCAATTGTATTTTTTGACATTGAATCAACAGGTTTAGATTTGTCAAAAGACAGAGCCGTATCAATAGCAACTATTAAAATTGATTTAGAGGGCAAAACCGAAGAAAAGAAAATATTAATCAATCCTGAAATGGAAATTCCAAAAGAAGCTTCTGACATTCACGGTATCACAGACGAAATGGTAGCCGATGCGCCTACCTTTAAGCAAATTTCAAAATCATTATTCTCGTACTTTGAGAACTGCGATATGGCAGGTTTTAATTCCGACTATTATGACGTTCCTCTTTTGATGAAAGAATTTGGTAGATGTGGAATAGATTTTCCTACTTGGGAGTTGAACTTGGTTGATGTATTAAAGTTTGAAAGAATGTTAAACTCAAATAAACTTGGCGAGGTTTATTTAAGATATACAGGCAAAGCATTAGAGGGCGCACACGATGCACTGAACGATATTAGAGCCACTTTTGAGATTTTAATGTGTCAATTACAGAAACACGGAAAAACAGACCTTACACCGCAGGAAATTGATTTAATGTGTCAAGGAGAGAGAAAGCGTTTCGATTTAAGCGGAAAAACTTACCTGAACGCAAGTGGCGAAGTTTGTTGGTCAATCGGAAAAAACGCTAACAATCCTGTAAAAAAAGATACTGCCTACTTGAATTGGGTACTGAATAGCGACTTCCCTGAAGAAACAAAAGCCAAATTAAGAACTCTATTATAAAATACAAAAATGAAAAAAGAAGAATTAATTAAAAAATGGTGTAATGAATTTGACTTACTTGTTTCTGATAAAAATTACAAAAAAGATAAAATTAAAAGCGGTAAAGTTCAACAACTACATTTATGTATTCAAGATTTAAAATCTTTAACTGTAAATTAAACTTATTACAGTGAAAATAAAAAAAATAGAACTATAAAAAATAAAAATTATCAATACAAACTTATGAATACTAACTTAATATTTGGAGATTGCCAAGAATATTTACCAAAACTTGAAAGTGAAAGTTTTGATTTAATCCTAAGCGATTTACCATACGGAACAACAAGGATGAAATGGGATTGTCCGATTGATTTAGAATTTTTGTTTGACGAGTACGAACGATTAATTAAACAAAAAGGTGCGATTGTGCTATTCGGAAACCAACCATTTACAAGTAAATTGATAATGACAAGACCTGCCTTATACAAATATAGTTGGATATGGGTAAAACCATTTCCTACAGGTTTTTTAAATGCAAATTACAGACCGATGCTTTCTTTTGAGGATATACTTGTATTTAGTAAAAGTGGTGCAGGTGCAGGAAGTAAAGACAACAATATGAATTACTATCCACAAGGATTGATAGAGATAAATAAGAAGAAGAAAAATAAGAAAGGTACGAGAGGTAAACACATACACGATAGTATTAATTGCGGAACACAAAATGTTTTGAATAGTGAAAAAGAGTATCAGCAAAAATTTACAGGTTATCCGAATAATATTTTAGAATGTGATAGAGATGAACCTCAGTTACACCCAACTCAAAAACCGTTATTATTGATTGAATATTTGATTAAAACATACTCAAAAGAAGGAGATAGTGTTTTGGATAATACTATGGGAAGTGGAACGGTTGGTGTTGGTTGCAAAAAACTCAAACGAAAATTTGTTGGAATAGAAAACAAAAAGGAGTATTTTGACATAGCAAATGAAAGAATATTAACGGCTGTGCTAACAAACGAAAATGATGGGGAAAATTTTTTAAAATCTTTTTCTCAACAAACTTTATTCGGAGATGAAAAGTAATATTGTTGGTAACGTTCGGTTGATTACCGAAAAACTAAAATCGAAGCACAGAATAAAAGAATTAACCTAACAAAAAATAAAAAAAAATGAGCCAAAAAATAGACGAATTAATCGGGACAGGAGTAATCGAAAAAACAAAAGGCGATTACATTAAAGAAAAATTTGAAGACTTCACACAGGCAATAGAACAATGGTCTGAAAGAGCCAACGAAATTGTTGTTACTGACGAAACTCAAAAAGAGTTAATGGCAGAGGCAAGGGAAGGTAGATTACTTCTTAAAGCCAAGCGTATCGAGGTAGAGAAAGTTAGAAAGTCGTTGAAAGAGCAATCGTTAAACGAGGGTAGGCTAATCGATAGCGTAGCCAAGTACCTAACAAGTCTTATTGAACCTGCTGAAAAACATTTAGAGTTGCAGGAAAAATTTGTTGAGATACAAGAGCAGAACAAGCGTATTCAACTTAAAGCAGACAGGACTAAATTACTTGAACCTTACAAAGATGTAATTGACCCTGATTCAATTCAATTAGACCTGATTACAGACGAAGCTTTTACAACTATTTTGAATGGTGCTAAATTTGCTCAAGAGAACAAAAAAGCGGAAGCATTGAGAATTGAAGAAGAGCGTAAAGAAACCGCTCGTAAACAAACTTTATTTCAAGAAAGAAGTTTACAAATAGCAGAATACAGACAGTTCTATTTCACTGAAAAGGATTTAATTCTCGATATTGAAACAGATGCAGATGCTTTTGATGAACTTATTAGAACTTTAGCATTACGAAAAAATGAATACTTAATTGAACGGGATAGAATTGCTGAAGAAAACAAAAAACTTAAAAAACAGGCAGAAAAGCAAAAAGAAGAAATAAAAGAACTAAAAACTATTGTAAAAGCTAATCCAACGCCTACTCCTGTAACATCAACCATAATTAAGAGAGAGTTAGCGGATAAAGATGCTTTTGGGGCTGATGCAGGGGAAGAATTAATCACTATTAAAAAGAGGGATTACGAAATTCTTAAAAACAAGTTTAGTATTGCCAAGATTGCTTTAGAGGCGGTGTTGTATTTTATAGTTCCTCAAAACTTGAGGGATTTAGTTTATAAGGCAATGAAAGATATTGCTGATGCAGACAAAGTTTAAACGTATATTTATAATAAAAAATAATATATAAAATATTTGATATTCTAAATAATATTAAGTAAGTTTGGCGAACTAAAACAAACACTATGACAATCTTAAAAAAAATGCTTTACCACTATTTTGTAGGAGTTCTTATTTCTGCAAGTTTAATTATTCTGATAATCTTATTTGACTACTACATAAACGGTTATTTACAATATCCCGAATTTAAAAATTTTATCAAAGTTAGCCTTATTAGCGGAGCGGGTTTCGGATTGACTCTTTTTGCTTGTACTAAAATAAAGTAATCCAAAAAAACAAAAAAACAAAAAACAAAAACATTTAACTTTTAAAACAAAAAACATTATGAAAAAATTATTATTGAATTTAGTATTGCTTACTTCTTTAAGCTCATTTTCACAAACAACTACACCTTTTACAATTGAACATTGCAAGGATAAAATGACTGATAAGGAGTATTATTTTGCTCAAAAAAAACTTATTTGTGCCAATCCTGAAAAAACAAAAGGGTTTACGGTTACTCCAAATTTTAAAGTTGAAAATGGCAGTATGGTAAATAACGGTTTTATATGTGAAAATGTAAACATTGGCTCTTGTGACGAAAAAGATAGTTTAATTATTCTATTTGAAGACCAAACAAAAATAACGTTAAACTCTTGGAATAAATTTAACTGCGATGGAAATGCTTATTTTGATTTTACTGATAGTGAATTAGAAGAACTTTCTACAAAAAAAGTTAGTACTATTAGGTTTACCAATGGTTACTCATACGAAAATTTAACCGTTTCTTTAAAACAGGAACAAAAAGATTATTTTATTAGGGTTTACACCAATCACAAAATAGTTGAAGTTGATTGTTCAAAATAAATTACTAACATTTAAAAATTAAAAATTATGGGCTTTTTAAGAGATATTTTTAGAGCATTTTTCGGAAAATCAAAAAAACAAGACGACTTTAATAAAGGTGAAGATTTTTTAAAACCTGAAATGATTGTAGTTCAAAAAAAAGATGAACAAGACAAAAAATTAGATGGAACTAATCTTAAAGTTTGTAATGATGTTCAAGAGAGTACAATACCAAATTCCACTAAAGAATCAACAACCCCTAAACCAAAAAAACAAAAAATTAGAAGTGTTATAGGTCAAAAAACATTATCTGAGATTAAAGATTATTTATTGACTTATGGTTCTATTGATGTCCTTACTTGCGAACAAAAATTCAAGGTAAAAAGTTTACATAATTTTATTTGGCATTTAAGAAAAGAAGGTCTTAAAATCAAAACTAATAAGGTTGGATTACACAATGAACTTGGTCAAAAAGTTGAGGTTACTAATTATATATTAATTACTAAAAAATAAAATGGAACAGATTAAAAATGTAACTTTACAGTCAGTAGATTATTTTAGTGAATATCTATCAACTAAAACAAAAAAAGCAACTAAAAACGAAATTCAGTATAAGATTTTAGATTTTCTTTCTAATAAAGGAAATCAAACTTTTATTGAAATCTACAACGAAACTTTTTCAGATAAAAAATTTGAAGAAGCATTAAAAATTCTAAATATTTAAAAAATGCAAAAAATACAGGTAGAAGTAACCAAGTTGTACAAAATACTTCTTGACAGGTCTATGACTCAAAAAGATTTATACAACTTGATAATTGAAGCGAATAATGGTAAATCTGTTTCTATGTATATTCTTAACGAGATTGTAAACGGTAAAAGAAAAAACTACAACATTAATACTGCCATTTTAATTTGCAATGCTCTTAATGTTCCGATTGACGATATAGTTGACTAATGGAAATAATTGACTTTATAAATGATTTAAGAAAAATGGGTAGCATATATTACAAAATATGGTTTCCTATTATACTTCAATTTCACAAAGAAGAAACTGTTGTTATAAAACTTAATGTACCACTTGAAATATCTAAATCAAATTACTACCGAATTATAAATTATGGTATTAGTGTTTTTCCAAAGTATGTCAAGAAATACTCTTTAATTAAAAATTACAGCCAAATTATTTTGTCGATAAATGAAGAAAGTTCTGTTGAATATATTTCAAAAAATTCTAATTTAAAAGAGTCAAAAAAAGAAGTTATTCAGGCAGAATCTATTCAGGCAGAGCCAATAGTTGAAAAGTCAAAAGCACCAAGAAAAAAAGATACTCAAACTTCATATCCTAACGAAGTTTATGAAGAAATAGTAAACTTTTTAAATGAAGCAACAGGTAAGAACTATAAAAACAACTCTGTCATTAACAGGAAGTTTATAACGCAAAGATTAAATGATGGTTTTATTCTTGAAGACTTTAAGCAAGTAATTATAGTAAAAAGCAAAAATTGGTTAGGTACAAAAATGGAACAATTTTTAAGACCTGAAACCTTATTCTCTAACAAATTTGAGGCATATTTGAACGAAAACGTAGTTTCTAATTCGCCAAACTCTAATTTAAAAAACACTTATGAACAAGTTAATCTCGCAACCGAATTCTATAATAGTCAAGGATAATATTGTAGTTGGAAATTTGCCAAATACAAGTCCAAATGATATTCTGATTTTTAATAAAAAACAGACTGATAAAAAACTTAAAGAAATAACCACTTCTAATAAAGCAGAAATGCTTGAAATTACAAAGACCATTGCTCAATGGGGTTATGCTTTAGGAATAACTGTTGTAGCACAGGATTTAGTAACTCTTAATAACTTTGTAAGAGAAAATTTTCCAAATCTAAATATATTTGATTTAAAGGTTTGCGTAAGACTTGTTTCTACGGATTCTGAATTACTTGAAACAGATGCCGAGCATTACGGAAAATTAACTATGATTTATGTTTCTAAAGTGCTTAAAGCTTATGAATCTTATAAAGGCAAAGTATGTTTTGGAGTAAGAGAAAAGGTTTTAAAAATTCAAGAAGAAAATAAGCCCCCAATCACTAATGAGGAACGATTAAAAAACTTTAAACAGTTGCTTTCAAACGCAAAAATTACTGTTAATAATGGTGAATTTTTTGAAGACTTGGGAGAAGTAGTTTACAACTTCATTAAGTTCAATAAATTAATGCCAATAACAAAGGGCAATATTGACCAAAAATTGATTGATAAAGCGATGGAAAGCGGAGAGCAAGAGTTTAGGGCTAACGTTAGTGATATGAAGCGTGGAAACTTAAAGAAAATGATAAACGATGTTGCTTTTACCGCTACCAAAAAAGAAGAAATGGTTCGCAGGTATGCAAGACGTTATGTAGCCGAGTGTTGGGTGCGGGATATGGACTTGGAAGATATGTTAAAAAAAATAACTTATGAAATGCTTATGTATTAAAAATAATAATTATTTTTACAAACAATAATAATTATTATAGTGGTTTGTAAAGGTGTAATATTAGATTTAATTCCTGTAACTGATACAGTTATTCAGGTTGTAATTAGGGTTAAGAAAAACGAAACTTATTTCCCTGTTGCTTTTACGGCTTTTAAAGAAATTAAAATACTTATTCAGCAAGTAAAAATAGAAAAAGGAGATGCAGTAAAAATTGACTACTACATAAAATCTAAAAAATGGCAGGATAAATACTTCACAAGTGCAATAATTGAAAAAATTAGTATTATTGCAAAGAAATCCCCGCAGTTAATTATCGATATGGAAACAGGAGAAATAATAGAATAATTAAAATTATGTCTAAAGAATTAATTAGAGTGCAAGTATCTTCACCAATAGAAAGCGAAAAGACATTTGGTGTTTTAGTTGACTTGATTTTTGACGAAAACGGAAAAAATACATCTGCAAGTAGATTAAAATGGTTTCCTAAAAGTATTTGTTCTATTGAAAAAATAGAACCTATTGATAGTACAAAAGATTTACCTACTTATTTTTTAACTGCTCCCAAATGGATTGTTGATAAACTCATTAATAAAAAAAACAATTTTAAATAAAATCGATACCCGTTTTAAACTTAAAAAAATATATTATGGCTTTTTATGTAGGAGATAGAGTTGTGTGCATTGATGATACTATGCAACCTCACACTGTGGAAGAATTAAAAAAAAATGTGCCTAATTGGGTAAAGAAAGATGAAGAATATACTATTAGAGCAATCTTTGATAATAGAAGTATTGTTACAGGTATATTACTTGAGGAAATAGACAATCCAATTTTGTATTTTGAGAAAATAGGAGGCTTCCAAGAACCTGCATTTGCAGAGTGGCGATTTAGAAAATTAAAGCCAAGCGAAAGTATGGTTGAGGTGGTTCAAGAGGTTTTGGAAATGGTTTAATTATTGCGAATAAAAAAATAGTATATTTGTTTTTTAAAATTAAATATTATGGCAATTAGGACTAAAAGCGATTACGACAAGATGACTAACGATGAGTTAGTCGCTATAATTGACCCTATGGACAAAACTCAATTTTCTTATGTTGACGCTGATACAAAAGTCAGGTATTTTTTATTCAAATTCGGAGATGCTTTTGCAAAAGCAATGAAAGATACAAATTTGTTTTTCGCAGGAGTTGTTGCGCAATCTATTTCAGAATCAGGATATGGAAAGAGCCTTCTTGCTTCAAAAGCAAACAATTTTGCAGGAGTAAAATATGTTGCAAGTTTACACCCTGCTTTCTATGAAACACAAACAAAAGAAGTTATAAAAGGTAAAACCGTTACTGTAACTGCTAAATTTGCTAAATTCCCAACTCCTTTAGACGGAGTTAAAAATCACATAGAAACTTTAATGAAGCCTCGTTATGAAAAAGCAAGGCTAACCGCAAAAACTCCTGAAGAGCAAATTAAAATGATTGTTCAGGCAGGATATGCGACTTTGAATCCAACAACTTATGTAAATATTTTAAAGGGTAACATTAAACGAATTCAAAACAAAATTCCAATAGGTAAAGTTGTTTAATAAAAACAATTCAAGATGAAAAATAAAATATTAAAATATAGTCTTATTGGTGCAGGTTTTTTAGCAATATTTGCTTCTACCCTCTATTATGTTAGGCTTATGAAAATCAAGAAAATAAACGAAACCAATGCAAAACTTAACGAAGTTTTGGAAATGATAAACAATGTAAAATAACAACAAAAAATTACCAATGAAACTTATTATCGGAATTCCAACAATTAACAGAGCTGACCTTTTAAATGAAGCGTTGGCTAATTACTTTGAAGATTTTAAAAACACAGAAATTGTAATATGTGATAACGGAAAACAAGAAATAATTACAAGAGAGAAAAACTTTGTAATTTATAAACCCGAAAACAATTTGGGTGTGTCAGGAAGTTGGAATATGATTATGGATTACGCTGAAAAAGTAAAAGGAACTCACGTTTTGATGTTGAATGACGACATCTATTTAGGTAAATCAGAAGATGAAATCAATACTATAATCCGACTATGGAAACCTGAATTTTTATGTACCGAATTAAATTGGTGTAGTTTTTTATTGTCTGTTGATGCCTACCAAAAAGTAGGTAAGTTTGACGAGAATTTTTTTCCTGCATATTTTGAAGATAACGACTATTTTCGCCGTATGCTTTTAACAGGTGTAGATATTACAGTTAACGCTATGTTAAACCCTATTATTTACAGAAACAGTATGACTATTCAAAAAACTCCCGAACTAAATAACGGATTTGAAAAAAATCGTCAATATTACATTTCAAAATGGGGAGGTCAACCAACTCAAGAAACTTTTGAAACTCCTTTCAACAAATAAATGATGAAAAAAAAATCATTAAATCAAAAAGTTACTTGTATAATTCCTTTTTACAATGAAGATAAATACAATCTTTACAGAACAATAAAAAAAGTTTTAAATGTACCTGAAATCGATTATTTAGTTGTTGTAGATGATGGTTCAACTAATCTTAAAACATTTAATTTTTTAAAAAAAAATTTTTCTAATCATAGTAAAATAATTTTAAAAAGAAATGCTATTAATTTTGGTAAGTCTGATGCTGTGTTTACAGGTTTGCAATTAGTAATTACTGAAATTGTTTTTTTATTAGATGCAGATTTAAAAAATATAGAAGAAGATGACATAAGCAATGCAATCGATAAATTTAGGCTTCTAAATTTTGATATGGTTATTTTAAGACGTTTAAATACAGGTTTTTTTCCAAAGTTAATAAGAGCAGATACCCTTCTCTCAGGTGAGAGAATTTTAAATAAAAACCATTTAACTGAAATATTAAAAACTAATGTTAAAGGGTATGAGTTAGAAGTAACCATTAATCAATATATGATTATAAAAGGTTTAGATAAAAATTGTTTTTGGTCGCCAAGTTCGGCTGTAAATAATTATAAATACAAAAAACTAAAATTTGTTAAGGGGATTTTAAAAGACCTTAAAATGTACTACGAAATTATAAAATATGTGGGGCTTAATAACTTTATAAAACAAATATCAAGTTTTTGTAAAAAAAATGCTTAATCAAAAAAATTATGAAAAAACAAGAAGCTAATCACAAAAAAGTTTGTGTTATTCTACATTTATACTATGTAGATTTATGGGGCTACTTTTTGCCTTATTTAAAAAGCATTGACACGGACATTGACTTGTATGTTACAATAACTGATGGTCATTCAGGCTCGTTTACTGATATTCTCGATGCGATTATGTCAGAGTTTCCAAAATCAAACATACACTCTTTACCAAACAAGGGAATGGATGTAGCACCTTTCCTATATATTATGAATCAAATTTTTTTAAGCGGAAATACTTACGATGTAATGATTAAACTTCATAGCAAGAAAAGTTTGGCTCACAGTTACGAACTCGGAGAGCGTTGGAGAAATCAATTAACAGATGCCTTGTTAGGTTCATTACCAAAATTACAAAATGGTTATTTTGCTTGTGTAGGTTCTGATAAAGCTATGGTAGGTAGTTCTGCTTGGATTCAAACTCAAAAAGTAGTAGGTTATGAACAACAATTCTTTAATGAGGAAATAACATTTAATGATTACGAATTTGTAGCAGGAACAATGTTTATGGCTAATTTTAAGTTGATAATGGATTGGTTTGTTTCTGAAAAAATATATGAAAGGTTTTACGATAAGTTTGAAGAAGGCTACATTGGTGACGGCTCAATAGCGCATAACTTGGAAAGAGTTTTTGGTTGTTTAATAAAATTAAAAGGACATAACATTTTAAGAGCATAAAATATGGCACAAGGAGTTCATAAAATCACAGAGGATTTCGAGAGAGAATTAGCAAAATATACAGGTGCGCCTTATGTTATTTGCGTAGATAATCAAAGTAACGGATTGTTCTTGGCTTTGTATTATTGGATTGAAAAAAGAAAAAAAGAACATTATAAATCAAAGGATTTTAAGTACATAGAGATAATTGACGTTCCTCAAAGAACTTATCCCTCTGTACCCTGCGAAGTTATTCACGCAGGAGCGCAAGTAAACTTTACAAAAGTAGAGGGGGAAACCATAAAAGGGGCTTATCAATTAACTCCGAGTAATGTTTGGGATAGCGCACTTCGGTTTACGGCAGATATGTACATTCCTGATTCAATGATGTGTGTTTCTTTCACAGGGGCTTATAAGCACTTTAAACTATCAAAAGGGGGCGCAATACTATTAGACGATTTAGATGCCTACAATTGGCTTAAAAAAGCCCGTTTTAGCGGAAGAAGCGAATGTAGTTATCACGAAGACGACTTTGACAAAAATCCTGTTATTGGTTGGAACTTTTATATGATGCCTGAACTATCAGCAAGAGGGCTATTGCTTATTAATCAATTTTACAATACTGACGGAACAAAAAAGCATAATGAGGATTTGGAATTACCCTACCCTGATTTAAGTAAATTTAAAATTTGGAGATAATGATTGAAGAAAATTCAAAAAAAAAAGACTTAAAAAAAAGAGCGCATAAACCAACTGATTCAAAAAAAGAAGCGGTAAATTTAGAGAACGTATTGTCTGAAAATGAAAATTTAAAAACAGAAATAAGATTGCTTAAATTAAAAAATAGTTTTCTTCAAGACCCTAACCGTAATAAAAATTTGGAAATTGTAATAAACCAACTTACTAAAGAAATTGAAGATAAAAACGAGGTTGTGTCAAGACATTTGAGCGAAATTAAAGTTAAAGACGAAACAATATCAGGTTTTCAAAAGACTCTTTTTATAAGAGATAAAGAAATTAAAATTTTAAAGCAAAATATAAAAGACATAAATAAAAAATACAACGCTTCTGAAGAAATGTACGAGCAGGTTTGCGCTTCTATGGAAAAATGTTTGGCGGACAATGAAAAATTAAAACTTGATTTAATTCAAAATAAAAAGCCCATAGTTGTAGAGTATAGATTATTTGGTTTTTTTATTTTTAGCAAAACATCAAATTAAAAAAAGTTGTTATGGATATAAACGAAACTTTTAAAGAGATAATTGATGCTTTTAAAAACCCTGAAGTTGTTGTGAGTAGTGTTGATTTGTGGCAAGGAAACAACTATATCAATCAAATCAGATTATCGCAAAAAGAATATTTAGAAGATTCATTGTCTAATCAAAGAGAATTAGGTAGTGTTGAGGGAATAACAGGTGGGTTTTTAATGACTATTCAAAACAAGCATTTAGACGCTATAAGAGGTTATCTTCTTGTAGATAACGAATTAGCCAATAAAATAAATCAAATGCAAGGGAGTGGTTTAAAACCAACAAAAATATTGCGTATCATTTAACTTGGGACTTGTATTACGAGGGGAATGAATATTTTGAATGGAAAAAACAAGTTTTTGATAAAATATGGTTTACAGAAAAACATTCTAATTATAAAATTATAAAATATGGAAGAGTCTAAAAAAAGGATTTTATTGTTTGGTGGTGGTAATCAAGTTCATTACACTATTGATATTATCGAAAAAGAAAACAAGTACGAAATTGCAGGAATAATTGATTCAGTACACCCAATAGGTGCTGACAGATATGGATATAAGGTTTTAGGGAGGCAAGAAAATTTAACCCAAATAGTTGAAGAATATAAAATTGATGCAGGATTAATTACAATAGGAGATAATTGGTCACGGTCAATAGTTTACAACGCAATTATAAAACAAATGCCGAGTTTTGAATTTGTTAACGCTATACACCCGTCTGTAATAATTGGTAAAAATGTGGAGTTAGGATTTGGAGTTGTTATGATGGCAGGTGTTATTGTAAACCCTTTAGCTAAAATTGGAAATTTTACTTTTTTCGCAACAGGTTGTCAGATAGAACACGATTGTATTATTGAAGAATACGCAAGTGTATCTGCGGGTTCTGTAATGGGTGGATATGTAACAATAGGTAAGTTTTCAGCAATAACATTAGGAGTTACAATATTAGACAGATTGAAAATAGGCGAAAATTCAGTTATAGGTTCAGGAAGTTTAGTTTTAAAAGACATTCCTGATAATGTATTGGCTCACGGTAATCCAATAAATAAAGTAAGATGCAGAGCAATCGGAGAAAAATTTTTAAAGTAAAAATTATGTATGACGAATTAAAAGAAACAGGTATTTGTTTTTTACGAAAACATATTGACGATGATTTAATAAATGAGTTAAGAAATGCAGTCAGCATATCATTTGTTAAACACAGGAAAATACAAGTTGAACTAAATAATGAAATTAATTCAGATGGTATCGCTTTGAATGTTTTTAATGATGATTTTGCTTATGTAAAATTATTAGAAAAATTAATAGAATTGGGTATTATTAAGGATTTAGAAAATAACTTTTTTAAAAGTAAATTTATATTAAACTCTATTAGTGCATTAGATAATAAACCTAATAGTTCTAATTTTTCAGCTATAGTTCACAGGGATATAAAGTTCTTTTCAAAAGACTTACCTATTATGTTAAACGCATTGGTATTACTTGATGATTTTACGATTGAAAACGGTGCTACAATGTTACTACCTAACTCACACAAAATTAAAAAAAAACCAACTGACTTTTCATTTATAGCAGAATGTATCAGAGCAGTAGGTAAAAAAGGCGATATTCTTTTATTTAATTCAAACATTTGGCATTGTTCAGCACCCAACAATACTAATGAAAGTCGCAGGGCTATACCAATGACATTTTCTAAATCTTGTATGAAACAAATGTTTGATTACACTAAAATAATTGAAACAGAAAGTATGTATAATTTTTCAGATGAAATGAAACAATTATTAGGGTTTGATTCAAGAGTTCCGTCTTCGTTGTATGAGTGGTACTTACCTGCTGATAAAAGATTTTACAAGAAAAATCAGGATTAAATTTTTCTACTTAAAAAAATAAAAATGGATATAGTGTTAATTAATGGAGATTGCACTTTTGAACACAAAGTAATAAAAGATGGAAGCGTAGATTTGATATTGACAGATTTGCCTTATGGAACAGTAACCAATATTGCAAGTAGTGATACTGTAAAGCACGGTATGCAAAATAAAACTAATTGGGATTGTGTTATTGAAACCGAAAAGATATATGAAATAGCAAACCGAATACTTCGCAAAAATGGTAAAATGCTTTTGTTTGCTCAACAACCATTTACAACTGAATTGATAAGTAAGCAAATACCAAACTTACCTTTTAATTACAGTATGATTTGGAAGAAAGACCATTTTGCAAATAGTTTGATTGCTAAAAAAGCACCATTAAACTATTACGAAGATGTTTTAGTTTTTAGCAAAACGCACGATTTTGAAGGAATACACCCTTTAAGACCTTATTTTAAAATGATGCTTCAATTTATAGGTTTTAATAAAAAAACTATTGTAGAAACTATTGGACAAAGTGCAGACCATTGTTTTAGAGTTAACAGTTCGCAGTTTTCGCTTTGCACCGAAAAAACATATAATAAATTGATTGAGATTTATGGTATTGATAAAATGATTGGATTTCAGACTTACACGGAATTAAAAACAGAAAACGAAAAGTATGAACCAATATTCAATTTATGGGAATGTGGAAAGTTTAAAAGCAATATTTTAGAATACAAAAAGGATTATGATGGATTGCACCCAACTCAAAAACCAATATTACTTTTAGAAGATTTGGTTAAAACTTTTAGTAATGAAAATGATTTGGTGGTAGATTTAACAATGGGTAGTGGCTCGACTGCTATTGCTTGTATGAATACGAACCGAAATTTTATAGGTATTGAAAAGGATTTTAATTATTTTGATGTATCTAAAAAAAGGGTAGAAGAAAAAAGAAAAGAAAACGATTTAAAAAAATAAAAATGGACATTAAAATTACACAACTTTCTTTAGATATGGTCAGGCAAATCGCTAATGATGTAGCGACATTCCACCATCACTATCACATTCTTTACGACATAGCAAATACCTTTGGCGACAAGAAAATTAACTACGTTGAAATTGGCTCTTATGCAGGGGGTAGTTCTTGTCTTATGTTACAAAGACTAAACACAACAATTATTAGCGTTGACTTGGGACAACCAATTCCAAGAGAGGTAGTTTTTGAGAACATAATTGAATATAAAAATAATAATAATTATTATAAATATATTCAGGGAAACTCTCAAATACAAGAAACAAAAGACAGGGTTATAGAAACGTTAAGTAACTCAAAATTATTGGGCTACACAGATAAAATTGACATTCTTTTTATTGACGGCGACCACTCTTTAAACGGTGTACTTGCTGATTATAATTTATACAAAGATTTAGTAAATGTTGGGGGCTATATTGTTTTTGATGATTATTATGATAATGTTCATAGTCCTGACGTTAAAAAAGCTTTGGACGAAATTATATTGCCAAATCTTTTTGATTTTGAGATTATAGGTACTTTTGAAAATAATTTAGGTGCTTATCCGAGCGAACTTAAAGACGGAAACTGTTATGTAATTAAAAGAGTTAAATAATGACATTAGGAATTACAATTCACACTTATCAAAGAGCTGACGGACAAACACCTCAATTTCTTTTACGGGCTATACAAAGCATTGTAAATCAGTCGTACCAAAATTATAAAATATTTATAGTTGGCGACAAATATGAGGACAATCAGGAATTTGAAGACATTATAAATGGCTTTATTGAAATCGCTGATAAAATAGTCTATGAGAACCTACACTTTGCTCACGAAAGAGATAAGTATTTAGGTATTAATAACACGGCTCTTTGGAATTGCGGTGGTGCAAATGCGCTCAATCACGCTAACAATTTGGCAAAGGCTCACGGTATAACAAAGGTTTGTCATTTAGACCACGATGACGTTTGGTTGCCTAATCATTTACAGTTAATAGCAGACGCTATCATTTCCAAACAAAATCCTGCGTTTATTTATACATTAAGCAGATATTTACATAATCCTGTTTTTCCTGAAATGGTTGTTGACGGACAAGTAGTAGAATATTATCCTGCATATTGCTCATTGATTCACAGTTCTATTTATATGGATTTAGAACAAGTTCATTTTCCGTATAGAGATTTGTGGGCTGAAGAGGGAAGATATTTCCCAAGTGACGGGGATATGTGGGAAAGAGTATCTGCCAAATGCCGTGCAAATAATTTAAAAAGTTATGTAATAAGGCAAGTGACCTGCATACACGAAAACGAAAACTATTAAAAACAAATACTATGAAATTATTTTTTGCAATTTACCTTTTAGGCTCTGTCATTTCGCTTGTAATGACGTTAATTACTTTATCTTTAAGCAAGACTGCTTCTAAAAAACTTATGGATATAGCCAACGATAAATTATCAGAAAAGTTCAATCAGTATGAGAGAATAAATTTTGTGAACCCGAATTTTTATTGCGCAGTAAACTTTTTAATGTCTTGGTTTCAAGTAGCGATGTTTCTGTACTCTTATTTACCAAGCAGATTTTTTATAAAAATACATTTTTATAGATTTATTTCCGAAATATTTATTTGGGTTAGCATCAAATCGAGTGCGGTAGCACACGCAGTAGTTGACAAGCATAATAATTTGATAAAAGATTATAATAATAAACACGGAATTAAAGAAGATTAAAACCTTTCGGAGCGCAGGTTAGCCGATAATGATAAGATATGGAAAGAATGTTTACCGATACAGGTTTTGAGATTACTCAATTTGTAAAAGATGAAAAAACTAAATTTGTTGAAACAAGGGAAGAAGCAAAAAAAATAACAGAGAAATTTGGGTATTTTTATACTGTTGTTGATGTAAAGAAAACTATAATCGGGTTTGTAATACCCAAATAAAAATAAATAAAAAAATGGAAAAAACGCACACGCTTATTTATGGTTCATCTGACGATTTAGTTGAAATAGAGGGTCAGGTAGAGGGGGAATACAATAATTACACACTTGCTAAAAGAGGAATTCCCTTTGAGTGTTCTGACGAAACTAAAGGAACTCTTTTTTATGACGGAGATTGGAAAATAACGATTGAAAATGAGGGCAGTTTGTTTCAGGAATTAAGACCAAATGTAGGAGATGATGGTAAACACATAGGTTTGGCTTTTAAATGCACCTCGTATAG
>Ga0181349_1000333_pt1 | contig 20208 bp, 17 predicted proteins | sample Su13VDMM110SD_FD_130106 | JGI IMG/M metagenome (GOLD analysis project Ga0181349, IMG submission 130106) | Freshwater viral communities from Lake Michigan, USA - Su13.VD.MM110.S.D | ecosystem: Environmental > Aquatic > Freshwater > Lake | place: USA: Michigan | collected 2013-07-16 | reverse complement strand
TTGTCTTTGTTCTAATTTCCCGTCTATATCAACAGGTGCTTTCTCAATAGTAAGAGTTGCTTCTTTTGTCATGGTTGTTTGTTTTTCTTAATTTATATATCTTGATGAATTTAGATTAGTGTTTTACCTAATTCTATAACCCAATTAATAGCACTAGCAATATCCGAATGGAATATTAAGATTAGTAAAAGATAGAACGCATTTAAAACGGCTTTCCAAATAGATAAGTATTTAAAGATAGGATAATACACAATAAGATAAGAGTCAGAGTCAGGAATCTTTTCACCAGAAACTGCAACCACTTCACTTAATCCCATTGTGTCAATAAACTTATGGCAAGGAATCATTCGTTCACCAAGTTTAATGTCAAGCATTTGTTTATCGTCACCAGCATCAGCCGGGTTTGGGTTAAACACAGTATAGATTCTACCTACCCAATCGACTCTTAAGTTGAACCTTTCCCAGTCGGCTGTACCACGGTACTCGCGAATAGCAAGTCTAAGGACAGTGTAATTTTTTACGTCACGTAAAAAGTTTTTTAGATTTCTGAATCTGAATAGTTTCATATTATGATATTTCTTGATTGTATAATTTAACTAAATTAGGGTCTTTCTTTAAAAGACTAGCCCTAACAAGTTCACGAGCTTTACGGATACGAGTTCTAACGGTATTGTGTTTCCATCCAAGCTGGTCAGCAATTTCTTCGTATTTCATTTTATCAATTTCACGAAGTGTTAAAACTGTTTTGTATAAATCTGGAAGATTTCCAATTTCTTCAACTGCCATATCATATAGCAAATCGACTGGATGATCTTCATCAGTTAAGAAAGCGTCAGATTCTGTGATAGGACCTTTAGCTTCCATGTTTATACCCATCTCTTGCATAGCATCGTATGAATATGTTTTCTTTTTACTTCTAAAAAACAGAAGTGCCTCATTTCGAGCAATACGATAAACCCAAGTACTAAAATTCCAATAAGGATCATACTGGTGAATCTTTTGCCAAACTTTAGCAAAGGCTGTTGCAATAACCTCGTTACGGTCATCTTGATTAGGAACCAGCTCTCTCAAGTAATATGAGATACTTGGTTTTAAACGATGATACACATCGGTAAAATCCCGTTCGGATCTTGACTCAAAAAATGCTAATCCCATTTCTTGAAGTGATTTTGGTTTAGTTGACATAGATGGCTGTTTAGAATTTTTAGTTAGTGACATAGAGACTGTTAGGTTAAGTTATTATTTATTTTACAAATATAATAAATTTATTGTGAAATAAAAAACAATTAGGGATAAAGTTATTAACAACTTTAAGCAGGATAGAATTACTTCCATCCTGCAAGTTGTTTAAGATAAATTAGTTAGCTGGTTCTTCAACCTTTGTAAGTTTTCTTACAGATTCTTTTTTCTCTGCTTTAGGTGCAGGTGCTTCTGATTCACCAGTATAAGCAGGTTCATCTTTGCCATCAACATCAGTTTCTTGTGTTACAATAACTGGAAGACGGTTAAACAATTCAGCAACCTCATTGTATGAAAAATCCCCAAGGAATTGTACAAGTTGGTTTAACTCAGTTTCAGAGAATTGGAATCCTTCACGGTTAATCAAATTCATAAATGGGAATACTTGAGTAAATTTCTTAGTGTTTAAGATGTCTGTTACTCTTTGTTTAAACTCGGGAGTTACTACGTAATTTTGCATGTTTCTATTTTATTTATAGTTTATATATCATTGTGGTTCATTAGTTCTTAAAATCTGTAAAAAGTTTAGATAAAAATCTAAATTTATCTGTCATTCGGTAATCCATTGCTAAATCCCAATCTTCACTTTTAACATATGCAGCAAAGTCTTTATCATCAGTTTTAATTCGACGATTAATTTCTCGAGGATCATCACCTCGGTCTACCGATCTATCAAACCTAACTTTATCTGGTGTGTGCATAAAAATAACAATTAAGTTTTCTCTACCTACTGCATGAATAAGTTTTTCCAATCCTCTTGGTGTTAAAATAAGAAGATCACAATTCTTATAATCGCTTTTGGTTAATCCATAGTACCAATCATTAAATTCGTCCCACTCAACAAACTGCTCATTATTACGCAACTTTTCAAAGTAATCACGAGTCACAAACCTGTAACTAATGTCAGGAATTTCATTATGACGAATGGGCCTTGATGTAGTTGATAATGCAGGACGGCAACCATTTTCTTGTAACATTGTTGCCATCTCAGTTTTACCTGAGCAAGATTTTCCAATAAGGACTATTTTCTTTTCCATAAAGTAGACATAAACGCAAGGTAAATTACCGAGGTTTCTAAAAAGTTAAACGGAGTGTAGTTGAATTTGGTTAGGATTAGCCAAAGGGCGCCATAAATGGCTAAGAATTTTGCAACAAATAATAGCAGGAACGCAAAACGATTAGGCTGTTCGTTTCCATCACCAGATTTCTCGTCGGCTATTTTTTGTCTTAATAGATTTGTTTTCTCAAAGTCAATCATATAAGGTTATTTTTGTAGATTATATTCTACGGATTAAATAAAGTTCTTTACAGTTATATAGAGGACATTTGTGGACATATAAAAAAATGTATGATAATTGCCATACATTAATTTCTATAATAGATTAGAAGTGCTTAATCTTCTTCAGGAGTTTGACCTTTACTATCAGGTAGTTCTTTATTAGAACTTGCAATCCTTGGCTTAAAGAAAGACTTTTGATTGTCAAATGCTTTCTTAAACATGTAGAATCCAGTGTCACCTGGCGCAGGCTGAACTAAATACTTAGGTGCTTTATACTCTTCGGTATCTGACTCAAAAGTAGCAAAGTCTGGTGTATTATTTATCTTCTTTGACATTAGTTTTTCCTTCTTTTGATGTTGTTAATGCAATAGTCTTAGCATGCTCTAAGTCTTGTTTCTTTTTGGTTAAATCATTTCTTTCAATGTCCAACTTAATAAGTTTACTTTCAATCTCCAAGATTTGAGATTGAAATGATTCTTTATTACGAACTGCCTCTTTACGAGCTTTTTCAACGTCAGCAAGCTGCGCAATTAACCCTGCATTTGCTGACGGTTCAGCCGCAGTTTTAATTTCTTCAGTGTCTTCTTTAACAGCTGCATCATATTTCTTTGCCTCCCAGTCGGAGAATCTCATGTATGTTTCCATAATTTATATATTCTTTACGTTACTTTTGTATTATTCCATTTATGTAAAGATTAGTTACTTCTAATCGAGCAATAACTTTGCCATCCAAACTACTTGTATTTTGTGGTTTTAACGAAGCTTTAGAGTTATCATCTTTGTTAGTGCTAGTGTTAGTGTTGGCAGCAGTTGTATTTTTAGTGTTCTCTTTAGAAGGTGTATTTTTATTGTCAGCTTTAGTATCAGTTGCTGTAGCAGAGTTCTTCTTAGCATTATTTAAGTCTGCCTGAGCTTGCGCTTGTTCTTTAAGTGCTTTTGTAGTTGCTGTTAATTTTCCAGCGTCTACACTTGCTATAGTTTTTAATGCGTCAGCATATGTTTTTAAGTTAGTAGCATCGTCTTTACCAAATTTGTCCCAGATTTTAACAAAAGATCCCATTTCTTTTGTAAACTGACCAAAAGTTTTAGCAAACTTCTCAAACGGTGTATTAATCTTTGTCATACCTTCAGTGATTGACGCAAACTTTTTATACATAGTAATTTTGTTATTGTCCATTTTATCAAATGATGAACCCATTTGTGATAATGATGTAGCAAAGCCAGTTAACACACCGTCAATGTTTTTACCGTTCTTAGATGATTCGGCAATATTTTTTGTAATGTTAAGATATGATTCAGAAACACTTAAGATTTGTTTTGCGGCCTTTGACATTTTTGGCATAAACTCAATTGCTGTGTCTATTTCATCTTCATATTTGTCAATGTATACACCTAAGGTAGCAAACACTTGTGGAAACGCATATAGCAGTTTCTTTGCATTTGCAATTGCCATTGGAACAGCATCAGCAAAATTAATAGTACCTTTTGCTACAAGTTTTGCATTTTTAGTTCCTGGGTTAATAACTTCATTAATTGTTGCTTGACCGCCTGCAAGTTTAAGAACCATATCAGCCATCTTACTAATAGGATCTGTTATTTTGCCAGCTGCTTCTATGCCAGCTTCCAGCGCACTGTCTGTAAACCAAGAGCTACCACTTTTATAGCTTCTACCAAAATCAGTAAGTGGCTTTGTTAATGTTTTAAGTATAAGGGCAACATTTTTAGCAGCAAGAGTAAAATCACCATTGTTTAATTTACGAGTAGAGATAGGAACAAGCTTTCCATTACGAACCTCATATTCCACAACATTGAGCGTAGCCATGTCAGCAACACCCTTTGCAATACTTGCAATTGCGTTTCCAACTTTTCCTGCAGCTTCAATACCTTTTACCGTGTAGCCATCACCAAAGATAGCACCTTCACCAATTGTTGACCACATACCAAATGCTGTAAGTGGCATAACTAAAGCATTTAAGATTGCTGATGTGTTTGTGGCCGCAGCGGTAAAATCAGAATCTTTTAATTTACGAACTTTTGTTGGAACAAGTTTTCCTTTTCTTACTTCGTAATCAACAACTGTAAGATTAGCCATATTAGCAACACCTTCCGCAATACTAGAAATAGCACTACCAATTTCAGCAGCAGCACGAATTCCTTTCATCATATAGCCAGAACCAATAGTAAAAGGCCCAAACCCAGTTTCACCCATTGTTGACCACATACCAAAGTTTGTAAGTGGCATCGCAAGTGCATTAAGTATCTTTGCGGTATTTGGCCCAACCGCTTGAATTTCAGCGTCAGTTAATTTAACTACTCTTTTAGGAACTAACTTATGCGTCTTTTTATCATATTCCATTTCTGTAAATGATAAAGTAGCCATCGATTTTACGCCAACAGCTAACGAAACTAAAGCACCACCTATTAAAGCTATGATTGGAATTGCTGCAAGTAATTTAACCATACCCAACATTCCAACGCCGTCAAGCGCATGTGCAAATCCTTGCACTGTACTTGTAAGTGCGTTAACTAAACCTTCGCCATCTTCTTGTGTCCAACCAACTGTTTTAAATATGGCAAGTGCACCGGTGAGCGGTAATAGTGCTAAAGATGCAGGTATAAGAACGGCTGCCCCAATAGCAGCAGGAATTGCAACTAATCCAAATTTAGCAAGTGCAAAACCTATTTCAGCAATTGCATAACTAAGGTTATCAGTTTTTTCTTTTGTAAAGTCAGCTTTAGATAATAAATAAAGCGCACCAGCAAAAACTACAAGTGAAGCTGCTAACGTTATTAAAACACCAGCACCAATTTCAGCAAACAATGCAACCGCAGGATTTCCTAAAACATATGCAGCTAATCCTAATCCAACTATTGCGCCACCAAGCACAAGCATTTTTAAAGCAAGAGTTTTTGGATCGTCTTTAACAAGACTTCCAACAATTGCAAGTCCAACAGCAAAGCCTATCATAGGAGCAATTAATAAGTCTAATACTATTGCACCTTTTTTAATGTCTTTATCAAATTGACCAACTCCATAAGCAGCAAGTCCAATAACTCCAATCCCAAACGCAAGAGCAGCTGAACCTTTTAAAATTTCTTTATACACAAACCCAGCCACCGCAACAACTATTCCAAATAATGCAAGAGGCTTAACCATTGTGTTTAAAGACTTGATACCTTTGTTAATTGCCACCATGTTTTTTCCCACTTCCCTTACTACTAACATAATAAATCCAATAGAAAGTCCTAATGCAAGAGCACCTAATGCTATTTTATCATATACAAATCCAGCAATAGCCATAGTTAAACCAAATAATGCTAAAGGTAAAACCATGGTTTTTAAAGACTTGATGCCTCTATTAATCAATAGTGAATTTTTTCCTACTTCCTTTAGTACAAACATGATTGCAGTTATAGCTAACACAAAGGCTATTGTGCCAAGTGCAAATTTATCAACAAAATAACCGATAGCCACCATGGTTAATGCAAATAACATTACACCTTTAGAAATCTTCATTAGCGCTACTATTGAATTAGAGCCTCTTGTAGTTGCAGCGGTAGCAGTTTTTAACACCATTAAGATAGCTGTAATTGCTAAAATAAATACTAAAGTTCCAAGGGCAAATAGCGGAGCAACTAATGCTATACCTACCATTGTTAAGGCAAAGAGAGCAATACCTTTGCCCATGCTCATTAAGGCAGTGAGCGCAGAAGCTCCTTTTCCTGCCCTGGCATCAGCAATTTTTAATGCCATTAAGATAGCTGTAATTGCTAAAATAAACACTAAAGTTCCAAGGGCAAATAGTGGAGCAACTAATCCAATACCTACCATTGTTAAGGCAAAGAGAGCAATACCTCGACCAATACCCATTAAGGTAGCAAGCGCAGAAGCTCCTCGCCCTACATTTTTATCAGCGGTACTTAATGCCATTAAAATTCCTTTGATTGCTAACATAAAGACAAGTGTCCCAATAGCCACTAAGGGAGCTAACACGGCAATAGCTGTCATGCCTAAAGCAAACGCAAATATGCTTCTAGACATTTTAGACATTGCTTCTATTAGTTCAACGCCGTTAACACTTTTTATATTATTGGAAGCATCTCTAAGACCTTCAGAAAAGTTTACTAAAAAATCTTTAACTTTTACACCAGCCTTAGAACTAAGAAGATTTGTTGCAACAATTAGTTTGGCAATTGATGTTGCCATACCACCGATTGCCATTGCTTCTTTAGCAGAATCAATAGAAGGTCCTTTAGACGGACCTTGGTTAGTAGTGACAGTTTTTTTGTTTTGATTGTCTTTATTAGCTTGATCTCCTTTCTTACTACCATTCGGATTAAGATAACTCTCAATCTGTTTAGTTAACGAAACTAACTGGGTTAATTTCTCATTGGCCTGATTGGCTACTGACATCTATGTTCTGTGGTCTTTTTGTATATATCATATCATCTATAACTTAAAGTTTGGCATAGATGGCATGTTAAAGTTTGGCATAGACGGCATCTTAGGTAAACTATTGCTAGCGTTAGACATCATAGAATTTGCTGATATATCTTGTCCTTCTTCTTCTTTCTTACGTCTGCCTTCTTCCTCTTCATTGAAAGATTTTAAATTTTCCATAAGGATTTCAGCTCGGTAAAATTCCAGCCTATCTAATTCAGAAGGCTGGAGCTTTAATACTTTTAATAAGATAAACTCAGCCTCAAACCAATTCGTCAAAGATATCTGAAATAAGGAAAAGAGATTTGATTCCTCCTTGAAAGTTTAAGGGCGCTTTCCCTTCCCCTCCTCCGGACGTTTGGTATCTGATACCAGGATTAATAGAATCCGATAACATTTCTACAAGTTTGTCCATTACTGAAATTCTTTGTAAACTCCAAGTAAATGATTCTTGTACAGATCTATCGTATGAAGTTTGGTTTAAAACTTTCCAATCACTAAAAGAGAACGGTGCATACTTAATAAAAGTTTTATCAAATGATTGTCCTGCTTGTTGTTTTTGTTTAATGAAGTTTTTAATGAAAGACATAATACCAAGAGATGGTAAAAAGATTTTAAAGTTTTCACCGTTTTTCATTTGAATGTTAAACGATTGTTCTTCTGAACTATAATACTTCATGATTCTTTCATCAGGATTAAAATAATCTAATGAATCTTTAGTTACTTCAATTTTTTGGTCTGCGCCATCTTCGTCAGATACACTTACAAATAAACGGTTCTCACCATTCTTAAATGTATAATCACGTACTGCAAAGATTAAGTAAAAACGGTCAATTTCTAAAAGGTCTTTATAAGTACCAGGCTTTCCGGGCACTTTAATTCTAACGCATTTCTCCATGATAAAGTTAAGCATATCATCTACGCCTAACAAGTCATTCTCATCAATTGTTGACCAGTGACGGATTTCTGAAACTGTAGCTGCTCTTAATGCAACTTGTGTTCCAGCTTTGTAAAACATACCTTGAGATGGCAGAGATTCCATTGGCATATTCTTCCAACCAATTTCAGCGGCTAGAACTTCATCACCTTCATATTCTACAAATTTTTGTGCTTTACCAATAGTAGCTGGTTGAACTTCTTCAACATTGCCTTGTTCTTCTTGTTGAACTATAAGAGCCGCTTCTTTTTCAAGCATATCTTTAGCGTTCTGTGTTTCTTGTGACATATATTCTATATTATTTAGATTTAGATTATATATCACAGGTGCGTAATGGTTCTTAAATTTAGGCACAAAAAAGAGGGATCATAAGACCCCTCTTAATATAAAGTTTAAATTTCTTAAAGAATCGTTTCTTCAAAGTAATCTGCAGTAAGCGAGAATCCTGTGATTTTGTAAATTCCATTATCAGTAAAGTCAGATCCCATTGCAGGAAGCGGAGTTTTAGGAAATACTACAGGGCATTTAACTTGACGGAAAATATCTCCCGCTTTGTTAAAATAGTTAATGATCATTGGACCACCTGTATAATCTTTCTTAAGTCCCATCTTACCAGTTAATGGATCGTATATAAGATCACACCATTTACGAAGTGCTTTATATACATAAGCTGAGTTGCTGTCATCTAAGTTAACCTCAAAATCTAATTTGATTTCAAGAACCGCGTCAGTAACCATACCACCGGCGAATGTTCTAGTCGCTGATTTGTATGTTTGCTTAACTTGCTCTGGTAATCTGTTAGTTTCAATTCCTTCAACCTTTGTACAGTTTTCCATTACCAGCGTCCAACCAGTAACGGCTGCAGGCGGAGTTAGAAGAATCTCGAACTGTGCGTTGTACAACGGTTCGAATTTTTGCATTGCCGCCTGGGAGTTTCTATAATGTGGAAGTCCTGCCATTTTTATCTTTTATTTATTTTTGCTAATTCTATTGTTAATCCTTAGGCTGCTGTAAAACCTCCAGAAGAGATTGTTCCAGTTTTAAGTATTGTCATACGGTTAATAAATTTCTGGATTCCACGAGCAGGCTCAATTGCAACATCGATTATACCGAAGTTTTGGTCGATAATTGCTGGTGTATTATTCGTGTCATCCATGATAACCGCGTAATTATATACACCTCCAGCATTTCTTACAGTGTCAAGGTAAGTTTCTACAATAGAACGAATTTCTAAACGTGTTGAAGCATCATTAAACTCAAATAAGTATTGTTGTAAGATTTCTTCAATCGCTTCTTCAATCGTAATAAGTAAATCTCTAACGTGTAAGTTATTAAATGCAGACAGTGTACGTTGGTAAGCTGTTTGGTTTGCGAATATCATCGGACCAACATTTTTAACAGTCACGATTGGGTTAACACCTATCGGTTCAAGATTCTCTCTATCAGAAAGTAAGTAATCATATTCCATTCTAACAAATTTCGGATTAGAGATTACACCACGGCGTGGACCAGCAACGATTGCAAATGGTTCGCCATTAATGAATTTTCTTACGAAATTGTTTGATACGTCTGCAGCAGGTGGAACACTAATTTCTTTGTTGTTCTCACGGATAATAACGTTAGGCGAGAATACACCAATGAATTTAGCTCCTTGGCCTTCGTCAGGTAAACCCCAAGTATATGATGGTCCTAATGAAAGGTTACCACCAGAGGCAATGTACACAGTGCTAAGAACTGGTTTTGGATTTCCAGCAGCCGGGTCAGGCAATTCTGTAAATCTTGGGTCAGTACTGTTTTGGAACTGAGCACATGATGGTGCATTAAGAAGAGCTAAACATTTTTGACGATTCATAGCTAATCTACTTAATATTTGTTTTGGACCCATGTGAGGCTCAAGACCACCATTAAATGTATCAATGATATAACGGAAAGCAATTACATCTTTATCTGCAAGTGTTACTGCAAGATTTGTATTTTCAAGAACTCCGTATATTTTTTCTAATTGAGCAGGAGTACCAGGTAAGTGGAAATCTGTCAATGTAAATCCTGAAAGTTTTGTGAATTGGAAACGATCACAGAATTTTTGGATTGGCGCAAACTTAGTAATTTTTGATGTACCTGATGTTATATCAATAAGAGGAGTATCAAGAACAGTATATTCAAAATATGGTAATCCAGTAGCAGGGTCAAGTTTTTTAACTTTAGCAGTTACTCTGATAAGAATAGGAGTAGCAACATTGTTGTTTACAACATAATCACCAATTTCTAATTTAGCAGCGTTTGTTGGAGTTAATTTGAATTTTTTACCACCACCAAAAAGACCAGGTGCTTCAATTGCAATTTGTTCACTAAGGTTTTTCGCAAGAGACGAATAGATTGCCACGTCGTTAGTTGTTACAGATCCATCAGTATAAATTGTAGAACCATCATATGTAAGGTTAACATTAGCAAATGTAGCATCAGCTTTATTTAATAATGTGTTAGCTGTAAATTGCTCAACTTTTGCTCCAGTTAATCCGTATGCAATTTGTGTATAAGTATCTTTATCAGCGTTCCAAGATTTTGTTACGTTTAAGTAATTGTATTGTGAAGTCCCTGAACCATATTTAATACGGTCACCGTCAATCACAAGGCTACCTGCAATGTTACGAGCAAGTTTGTTACCTGGGTAAGATTCGTAAGTAGCAAGAGATGCGATAGAGTTTCCAGTTGATGGCGCATAACCATTATACGTACCAGAAGGTATAGTACCTGCAACACCTTGAACGTTAACATAAAATTGTTGTCCTCCAGGTAATGTTACTTTAATAAGATCGCCTGTAGTACATCCGATATCAAATGGGTTTTCATTTGCAGAACCTGTACCAACAATACGAACTCGTTTAAAACTAGGGGAAGTATTGTCAATGTTATAAGCAGCTAATGTACCAGTTTCATCAACAATATGCCAGTCGTCAGAACCTGTGTTAATATCTAAGCCTGTAGCTACATTATAAAGAGTTACTTTATTTTTGTTATCTACAGTTTCAGTTTGACCTAAACCTACAATTTTTGAATATAAAGTATTCACAGAAGCAATGTAACCAAAATCATCATTACCGTTAAGATCAAGATCCGGAACTAATTTATCAGCAGCAGCTTCATGTACATCAAAGAATGTTACTTTAATATCACCAGGTTGTAAGTAAGATGCAAATTCATCAAACGGGAATCCTGCAGTACAGAATTTATCTTGATAGAAAGGAGCACCTGCAGTTAAAGCTGTTGTTTTAACTAATACAGTCATGATTCCACTTAATTGAGATACACTGTCAACTTCAAAATACTTAGCGTATCCTGGAGCTTGCAATAACATGATATCTCCATCATTAACAGATGGACCTACAGAAACCCCGGTAATTGTAACTTGTCCAACTGTAGCAGGGAGACCGCCTAATTGCGCAGCAGGTAAAGTTAATGTTTCACCATTTACATAAGATTCACCACCTTGTGTGATTGCTACAGTAGGAACCCCAAAGATATTATAGCCTACAGTAAATATTGCGCCATAACCAGAACCGCCGGTTGGAGTAACAACGTAAGAAGTTGTTGATAAAGTTAGAGGATTAAATTGAATATCGTTAAGTCCTGATGCACCACCAATTAAAGCACCATCAATAGTTAATACGTCAGATAATTGGTATTTAACACCTCCAGCAACTTTTGTAATAGTAGTTACGTTTGTTGCACTTACTGCTACATTAAATGTTGCATTCTCAGCTCCAGTTTTAGCATTTCCTGTTGAAGTAGTAGCTAAAGTAGAATACGATGCAGTTGCAACAGTAAGTACAGTTTGGTTTACGTTACCAGCAGATGATCCTCCAAGAAGAGCGCCATCAATAGTAATTAAATCGGTAGGGATGTAACCAGTACCAGGTGTATTAATAGTTACAGCTGTAACATTTCCATAGCCTGGTGCACCAGATGCATCAACAGTTACATTAACAGTTAAACCTGTACCACCACCAGATGTTGCAATATTTGTGTAAGATCCAGTAGCATAAGTACCACCTGCTTGAGGTATTGATCCTGATACGAAACTCGCAACAGGACGACCCGGAGATGTATGTGTTATACCACTTGCCGTAAGAAGTGGCTGTCCAAATGGCGTTACTTGTGTTAATGCAGTAATAGTTGTAATTGAGTCACCAGTATTTAAAGGTTGTGTTACTTCAATAGTATTTGCTAGCGTCGGGATAGTTGCAGCAACAGTTGTTAATATGTAATTTGTTTCTGGACCATCTGCTAAAAGAACTCCTGAATTTTCGTAAGCAACGTCAACGTGAAGAGGAGTGCTTAATTGTAATTCAAGTGATGAACCAGTGTCAATAATATTGTCAATTTTAACAAAGTCATTAGGTAAAGAACTATCGTTAATAGTATCAGTACCAAAAGTTTTGATTAATGAGTCTGTTGTAAGAGCAGCTGATAAAGCATCATATTGTGCAACTGTGAAAGTTGTGTCAGATGGATAAGGCTTAGGAATAACAAGTACGTTATTAAATAAACCTTTATCTCCGCCAAATGGGTATGACTTAACATATACGATTGGGGATAAAGATACATCAGTTACTTGTAAAGTTGGGTCAAATGCGCCAGCGTTTGTATCCTTTAAACCTGTGAAAGATAATAAAGTTTTAATTGGTGTATTGTATGATAAGAAATCAATTACGTCATCAGTTGTATTGATTAAGCTGTTTCCAACCATGTCAACTTTATATACTGAATTATCGTAATCATCAAAAGCTTCTTTATTTAAGTTACAGAATACGCCAGTTAATGCAACTGCTGAATTAAGGATAACATCAATAGATTGGTTAGAACCGTTGTTATCAATAAAGTCAGGTATGATAGTTCCTGTAAAAGATCCAGTCATTGTTACACCGTCAAGGCTTAAGAACTCAAAGAAGTTACCTGCTTTGATACCTCTTAAGTCAAAGTATTTAGAATACGTTGGGTCTTGAGAAAGTAATAGTAAATTTGTCCAGTCTCCTTTCACAACATAAACGTCAACAAAATAATCTGAAAGAAAATCGTTTGGTTGAATGTATGAAGGAACGTTTCCTCTTCCGAAATAATCATCAGCTGTTATATTGTATAACGTTGCATTGTCTGATTTACGAACGATGATTGACTGTACTTCTTGTCCAAGATTAACGAAGTTAAACAAACGGCCACGGTTGGCAGGCTTGCTGTCTACTGTTGCTTGTAAGTATGCTTCATCTGGGAACCAGAAGCGTTCTTTGTTGTAGAAAGATGAAAGAAGCGCTCTTGTTAAGTTACCGTTTGATTCATTTGCTGCAATAGCAAATGAACGATAGTCAACAGCGTCTCCACCTTCATTTACCGGGATGTTATTCAACGGTAGAAGATTTAATCCGAATACAGGTGCTGTCTGTAAACAAGTTTCGATTGCTCTATGGAAAAAAGAACCACGTTTCTCAAGGAAGTAGTCAACGCTACCAAATACTTTACGAGATGTAGCGACATCACGCAAAAATACTGGGGCGTTAAACGGTCCTTTACGAGAGAAACCTACTACAAGACGGATAGTCTGTGTAGTCACAACGATTCTTTCTGATGCGTCAAACTCTATTGTGTAGACACCAGATGCCTTAAATCTATTAAGATCAAGTGTGATTTTGGCCATTCTGCTTATTAGTTATTTTTCTTTGATTGGGTTTATTATTCAATCCTTAGTATATATCTTAGTAAAACTATCAATTTTTTAAAGATATTACCTCATTCTGTAATTGTTAGACATTGCTTCTTTTGGTAAAACATACAGTGTTGGGGATTCAAAAGATTTTATTGTTTTAAATGCAGCTAAGAAATCATCGTCGCCCCTATCACTTTGAGACATTGCCTTCTCTACAGCTAGTTTATATATTTGAGATGAATTATCATATTTATCCTCAACCATCTCAAAATAATCAGTGGTATCAAAAAGTGATACAAGATTAACACAAGTCATTGCTATATCATCATGAGCAAGCTGAGATTCATATCTACCTGATGATGAAATACCAAAAGAACTTAATTCATCAAAGGTTCTCTTTTCATTTACTGTTATTTTCTTAGACTTTACTAAGTTACGTAATTCACGACAAAAGGTTTCACGATTATCTTTTTGCATTTTAACGCCCATCTTTAAATTTGGATTTGCCATTGAATGTCTCGTGTATAAAAAGATCTCTGGAAAAAATTCAGCGTTCTTTGATAATTTATCAAAGATAATGTTACCTTTAAAGTTAATCTCTAAAACTACTTTACAATTTTCAGGCTCAAATAATTCAAACACTAATAATTCTAAAACTTTTGCAAGTTCCTCAACGGATTGCATGTTAGAACGGAACATACCTACTTGGTTTAGTCTAAAGAAACTTGTTTCATCTTCCCAATCACGAGTTTTTCTAACAGAAGCAATAGATTGCGGTACTACATTAAAAATGTTAATCACAGAGAAGTCACGTCCTACGCCATCACCAACGTCAACTGCAAACACATATTTGTCTTTTCCGTTCCATGCATCGCCTGGATCAAAGGTTGGTAACCATTTTAAGTTATTATTATAGTCAGGATAATCTAAGAAAGGATCTGTTTCTTTACACATAAATTCTTTAGAAACTCTTTTCATTAACATCAACGTATGACTATCAAAAAGAAGTCTTGACGATGCTAAGAATTGATTACCGTACTCCTGATTAAACAATTCCTCAGAACCAAGGTTTCCAATTTCTCTAGATTTCCAAACTTCGTCTCTCCCAGGAACTTGCCACCAGTCAACTCGTATCGGAAAGTAGCTATTCTTGTGTTCAATAGCACCTTGATAAATTTCATAAAACAAGTTCATGCCATTTGGCGTAGAACATATAATGATTCTTGAGATCTGTGATGACGCAAGCGTTGGGTAAATAGAACGGTAAAACGGTAATAAGAAGTTTGAATGGATATGCGCAAACTCATCGGCAAATAATAAGTGGATGGTAAATCCAATTGCCGCTGTTTTTGTTGTTGCTTGTGAGAATAGACGACATCCATTATCAAATCGCATGCCCGTTACACCACCTGCTGTAATACCAGGTTTCATAAAGAATGGTAAATTCTTAAGAACAGTTTTAATCTTATCAACGATTTCAGAAGTAGTAGCTAATTTATTTGCAACTACCATGATATTTCTATCAGAGTGAAAACATAAATACCAAGCAATGAAAATTGATGATGTTACGGTTTTACCAATCTGACGAGATGCAAGCATTACAACAAAACGGTTATCTTGAAATGCTGCAAGCATATCTTCTTGATATGGTCTTAATGCAATTTGGCGAATACCTTCATCCGTCATAGAGTAACAGTACTTGTTACCAAAGTAAACTACGTCGTTAGCACATCTTGCTAATTCTTCAAGCTCTTCTCGAGTATATTCATACACAAGTTCAGGTGCCTTCATATCAATCTTGCCGTCAAAGAATGGCGAATAATCCGCGGTTAGTCCACGTTCAATTCTGTCAACTTCATCAGCAATCTTTTTGCTATTCCAAATTTTCCCCCTGTTTGACATTTCCTACTGTATTTTCATTTGGTTTATCTCCAGCTCTACGCTCAGGTATAGCATCACGAAGTGTTTCTATTAATGCTTTACCACCTCTCATTTGATACATACCTTTTCCTGTATCTTCAACTTCATAATCTTGGTCAATTAAAAGAGGTTCATCGCTCATCTTAACGCGGTAATCTTCTTTTAGATTCTTGTAATTGTTTTCCATGATTACCATGAATTGCGCAAGGTGCTTTACAATTTCCATCTTAGATCTTTGCAATGAAGCAAGAACCTCAAATGTACGTGGGTGTAAATTCCCACCATCAATTTCTTCAAGAAGTTTAATGATTGCGTGTTCTGCGGTTTTCATCTGAAAAAGCAAATTTGAAACTGTGATTTTGTCAACCACACTTTTTTGCTTTACATACGGAATGCTGGAAATGATTTCAGGGTTTAGATAAAATTCTGCGATAGAATTAACAATTGTTTCGGAATTGCTATCTGAATATGTTTTTACTTTTTCGTAGTCCATAAAATTACCTTCACGGGCAGGTAACATACTCTTAGCATCCTCGATACTTAGTTGGATATCTTCAATTCCAGTAGATAACATTTTTTCCAGCTCGTCACGAAGTTCCATCTCACGTTTTTTGTCTTCTGGTATTTTTCTCATATTACTTTGTTTTTCCAATCCAAGGCAAGCGGAGTCTTGGTATTGCGTTGTCAATGATAATTCCAAATTGTGCATCTTGAACAATAGTTTCATTTAATATGATAGATTGTTTATCTAAGTCTGTCTCCGTTTTATCGTATAAACGTAAATTAGTTATAGCAAGATTAGTTGCAACTAATTTGTACTTAGCGTTCAAACTTCTATTTATTGCATCAAATGGCATGTTTGTATTGCTGTATATATTCTCAAGATCCGTAGTACGTTCAGGTTGTGGAGTTTCTTCATTCCACTTTCTAACCCAAAGGTCAATTGTCAACTGTCGATAAAAGTTTGACATATTTACAAATATTGCATACCAATAATTTTCTACAAGATTTGCATTAAGAATGTTAATGTATTCTTTTTGTGAATCTTTAAAAATTATGTAGCGGTTTGCATAGATGGAAAGTCTCCAGCCAGCTCCACCTGAATATCCGTTGAATAAAATTTGTTCATTGGTTGCCTCAGCAACGTAACCGGTGTTAGCAAATGAAGATGCCCAGTTTGAATAATAAGTACTCAAGTATTGGACAATTTCATTTCTAACATTAATTGTGTAAACATATCCTGCTGTCACAGCGGTTACTGACGCAATGTCACCATAAAGTGACAGTCCGTTGTAGTGGGTAATTTTAATTTTAGTCCCAACTGCATAATTTCTTTTAGCCGCAATTGTATACGTTAAAGGAGTTGTCAGTGGACCCGCAGAACCTAATGAAAGATAACCTTTAACATTATCTTTAGGAATTGCAATAGTAGGTTTTAATTCTTTAAACCACATGCACAATGATCTATCAACAGTAGAGGGAAAATCCACGTTAGCTCGATATTCAACGGCAGTTGGTTGAATTGTTAAATTGGAATCATAAAGAGATCGTAGATCATATTGTGATTCTGAAAGTATGTTTGTAAAATTTGGTAATTTCAATTGTGATATGATAAGATTATCATTTATACTTAAACGAGTTGGATCATAATCAACAGATCCAATTTTAGGATCAAATTGTTGTGGGTCAGTTATTTGAGTTGCCTCAAGTTTAACCTCTTCACCAAATCTTTCTTCGCTATCCCAGGTAAGTTCGTCAAACTGCTCACGTAAATCTTGCGGTTCGTAACGATTAGCTTTAGGAGCATATTTTTTCAATGATATTTTCCAATAGATTTCCTTTTGCATTAAATCTTTATAAAGGTATGAAGTATCTATTTCATAAATTCTATTTGTCAATGAAAAGTAAATGATGTCTCGTTTTTGCGGTCCTGTTCCTATACCAAAGATTTCTTCATAGTAATCTTTAACGATTTGTATTTCAAACGGCATCTCAAAGTCAAGACCCATCGGATTAAACAAAATCTTGTTGTCAGGAAATTCATTCTTAGGAACAATAACTTTAATACACTTAGGATCATCAACATCGTATAAAGTCCACTCATGTAATGTTACATCTTTGCCAATTGCCATTGGAACAGCTCTTGCATATAAAATATCATGACCAAAAAGTTGATTAATTCCATATGATAGTTGTTTGTATAAAGCAACGGCCGGATTAACTGCATACGGTTTAAACGTAAAGTTTTCAATCTTTGTTAAGTTGCTAATGTTTCCTCTTTCAGAAACGGTAAACATCGGAACGAATCCTAAGTAAGGATCTTTAGCATCAGCTGATTGAATGCAGTTAACTTCTATACTATTAATTGTTGCAGGACCACCGCTAATTAAAGTTATACGGAAGTCAACAAATAAAGTATCATCAGGATTTAAGATTATGGATTGTAAGTTTTGTGTAGTCAGTTCTATCCAAGATGCACGAACTCTATTTGATACGCCCCAACGAAATTCCTTTTTAAGTACAGCCACTCCAGTGATGTCATCGCACCAGCCTGTAAGTTGTGTAACGTAATGAAAAGGCTTATCCTGAGTAATTTTTACAAAGTCTCCGGGATTAGATAAAATTGCCAGCATCCTGAATGTATTTTATGTATATATTCATAGAGGCTGGCAAGTATTATTGTGTTATGAGTATTTCATATTGTTTGACCTCTGTAATGAATTCTTCACCAAGTAGTTTTACTGAAGTATTAAAATCACGGCGGGACATTTGAAATTTATCACAATACCATTTTACAGTTTCTTCTGCAAACTCTTGCTTGGCTTTTTTGTCCTCTTTAGCCTTTTTAGTTTTGACGTACATCCACGAAGGTGTGCGGCTATACATTTTACTCCAGTTATCTTGCCAGTATGAAACAGTCTGTCCTGGATTAATTCTTAAATGGTTAAAGTAAGCAGCTTGCACTGGAAACTTAATTGATGCAAAACGATTAATCATAAAGAAATGTTTTGATCGTTCATGCATAGGAATCTTTTTAAATTCTTGCGGTTTGAACATTGTATTAATTAGTTCGAACAAATCCATTTAGTAGATGTTTATTAGATGACCGTAGAGGTATTATTATTTGTTAGTTATATTTGCTACTGATAAGATAGTTTTAATCTTTTAGAATTACATTCCAAAATCTTTAAAGATATCAGCCTCAACTACAATCTTCGGTCCGTTCACATAGTTAGTTCCTGCAAGTAAAAAAGACATATCATAATTAGCCGAAGGCAACGAATCATTTTTATGTTTCTCAAATGAGATCTTAAAATTATCTTGTATGTCTTGTGGTATAACTCGTTCATCGAGATAAACTAAAGTTATGTTACGTTCAATACGAGATTTGATAACATCAGCAGCAACAGTCTGTTTACAAGTTGAAGCAATTCCATTAGCAACCTCCATAGCTCTTTCAGGCAAACGATAGATATCGTCAATGAATTTAGTACGGTTTACAATTTCATAGATACGTTCTGCCTTGGCAGGAGTAACTCTAAATGTTTTTCCTTTTGCTTCCCAGGTCCAAACAGGCGGTACCGCATCACCAGCATCACCAGTAATTATTTTACAGAAAATCATAAAGGCAGGATCTATTTCTTCAACAGGAATAGCGTGCATAGCCTCTGCAATTAAATCCTTATTACTTCCCATATAAGTAGAAGCATCGAATAAATCATATGTTTCAGTTTTAAGCCATTCCTTAAATCCAATAGGAGCAACGATCTTACGATTTTTAGAATTTGGATTAAAGCACACAACAAAGTTTTTCTCATTCATGCGAACACATTGAGTTAAATCACCATCACCGGTAATAATAACACTGTCTTCACCTTGTTGAAATAAATGATCTGCCCATAAATGCATAAGATCATCACCTTCAGCGCGATCTTCACGAGAAACGATAAATCCTTTTTTGGTTAGGATATCTCCAAACTCATTCATCATTTTGTAAAACTGGTCCCAGTTAATTTTGGATTCATCCTTGGTACGAGTACCTTTATAAGCACCGTCTTCAATAAGTACATCCTTACGCCACGATCTTGCATCAATGGTAAAGATTAATTTATCAGGGCTACCAAAGTTACGGATAGCATGTGACATGTCAGTGGCAATTTTGCGCATGAACATATCTTGATCTTTTTTATCATCAAGCAACCTTTTTCCGTTTGAATAACCACCGAAGATAAACAGTGTTTTGTAGAAAAAGTAATTTCCGTCGAATATTAAATTCATAAGTAGTGTATTTATTATTATATGGTAAAATTAACCAATAGTTTTCACATATGCAAATTATTGTCCAATTATTTTTGCTAAGATAGGTAGTAAAACCCAAGCATAGCTAAAAAGCGAAGAAACTAATTCCATGTTTAAAAAAGTGTTAATGAATAATTAAAGTTAAAATTTATTTTTAGATAGCAGATAATTCATTAACCTTAGCTCTGATTACTGTCAAAGTAGTTTGGTTATGGAAGTTTCCGTTTTCGTATATTGTTTGTAATAAACCAGAGTTCTCTTGAGCATCAGTGCATTGTGTTTGTACAACGTATACTCCGTTTTCTAATTCTTTTACTGCACATTTACCTTTTAATGATTTTTTTGTACCATCATCAGTTATAGGTTCTTTATAAATGTCAATCCCTTTTCCGTTA
>Ga0181349_1000332_pt1 | contig 20211 bp, 29 predicted proteins | sample Su13VDMM110SD_FD_130106 | JGI IMG/M metagenome (GOLD analysis project Ga0181349, IMG submission 130106) | Freshwater viral communities from Lake Michigan, USA - Su13.VD.MM110.S.D | ecosystem: Environmental > Aquatic > Freshwater > Lake | place: USA: Michigan | collected 2013-07-16 | reverse complement strand
GCAAGCTCGAAGCGGAAAGTCGATGCGGCCGTAGCAGCAATCTTCGGATACGACAGAGCAACGCAACCACCAGAACCAAAGCCACCAGTGGCCCGGTTCTTCTCGGTTCAACTTTAGGAGCGCAATGAAAAAAATTGATTTCTCACTCATAGCAGAAGTGACTGGCGTAGCATTAGCAACCACAGGAATCGCAATGCTCTCATTGCCGATCGCATTAATTACACTCGGAACATTTCTAGTATGGATAACAGAAAAGGCTAACTGATGAGTCTATCGAAACGGATCAAAGCAGCAGAGCAGAAGCGTATGAACACGAATCAATACGTCGAACCAATTATTCCAGGACGCCCTGCTTACATGGCCCCATCTGGAATCGACGTCAACGCAGACTCCGCAATTCGCATGTCCACAGTTTATGCATGCATCCGATTGCTCGGCGATACGATTTCCTCATTGCCACTTTCAGCATACGTCCGACGCGGCCGCAACAGACTCTCATACGCCAGCGTTTACGGATCACAGCCAGCATGGGTAAACAAGCCAAACCCAGAAGCATCGCGTGTGGAATTTTATGAACAGATCATCGCTTCACTTAATATTCATGGCAACGCATTCATCCTCACCGTTCGCGACGACATGGACGAAGTGCAAGAGGTCTATTGCATCCACCCGGACGACATTCGGATCGAGCGACTAGGGCCAGGGCAACCACTTATCTACAAGATGAAAGATACGCAGGGAACATTCTCCCGAACACTTACATCACGCGAGATGAAACACATTCCACTCTTTAGACTTCCAGGATCTATGTACGGCCTCGGCCCAATTGCAGCAGCTCGACTCACGATCGGCGCAGCGATGGCAGCAGACACATATGCAGCTGCATACTTCGGCAACGCAGCAAACCCAGGCGGCGTCATTGAAGTGCCGGGCGAATTAACAGAAGAGCAGGCAGGAGACATCGGCCGCGATTGGAACATCACCCACACAGGGCCGTACCGCGCAGGCAAGATCGGAATCCTTTCAGGCGGCGCACAATTTAGACCGCTAACACTTAATGCAGCAGACGCGCAGCTCTTAGAAGCCAGAAGATTCAACGTTGAAGACATCGCCAGATTATTCCGAGTACCGCTAAGCCTTCTTGGACACCCGGTCGCAGGAGCAATGTCGTTCGCCAGCGTTGAAGCGCAGAACCTTTCATTCGTGCAGCACTCACTTCGCCCATTATTGGAACGAATTGAGCAATCACTTTCTGAATTACTTCCAGAACCGGACGGCTTCATCAAATTTAATCTTGACGCATTGCTGCGCGGAACCACCATAGAACGCTTCGACGCTTACACGAAGGGGCTTCGCGAAGGCTTCCTATCATTGAACGACGTCCGCGCCGTTGAAGATTTAGCACCACTAGGCGACGCAGGCGATCAATACAGAGTGCCGCTACAAAATATCGACGCAGCAGACGCACCAGACGTCGGCCTCAAATTACGATCAGAGATCGCAGCAAGCCTGATCCAGGTCGGCTTTGATCCAAAGGCCGTAGCAGAAGCGGTCGGATTACCACCGATGGCCCACACAGGAGTACCAAGTACACAGCTGCAACCCATCTCCACTATTGACCCAGGAGATCCGGCTTCAGTTTATGAGGTGCAATAAATGCAGAAGCGAGCCGTTGATTTATCACCCCCGGCCTTTATTCAAGCAAACGCAGAACGCGGCCTGAAATATTTGGCAGAAGGATACGGCGGCGACGGCCTGACAGAAGGAACGAAGCAAGCAGCTCGAGAGATGGCAGCAGGCAACATAAGCGAAAACAAAGTCAGGAAAATGGCCCCCTGGTTTGCCAGACACAAAGTCGATGGCCAGGCAACAAAGAACAGCAACCCATCCGATCCACAATACCCAGGCGCAGGATTAGTCGCCTGGCTTTTATGGGGCGGAGATGCAAACTTCAGCGACCGAGCACAAAACTGGGCGCAGAGAAAAATAGACGCACTCGATGCAGAGGAAGACTCAAGGAGCAAAATGACAAAGAAAATAGAACGCCGCACCTTTACGATCAAGAACGTAGAAGCTCGCCAAACAGAGGACGGAACGATGCGCCTCTCCGGATACGCAGCCGTCTTCAATAACGACAGCGTGCCGCTTCCATTTATTGAACGGATCGCACCCGGCGCATTCCGAAAGACCCTGACCGAGACACCAGACGTGCGCCTCTTGATCAATCACGAAGGCCTACCTTTGGCACGAACAAAGAACGACACCCTTCGACTTCACGAAGACGAAACCGGCCTCTACATGGACGCCGATCTACCAGACACGCAAGCAGCTCGTGACCTTTACACGCTGGTCGAGCGCGGCGACGTTGACCAGATGAGCTTTGCATTCCGAGTGATCCGCCAGACTTGGAACGAAGGAAGAACAGAGCGCACCCTCACAGAATTATCGCTGGCAGACGGCGACGTTTCAGTCGTAACTTACCCAGCATATCCAACGACCACAGTCGAAGCCAGGGAACAATTGAAGGCAGCGATGCAAGCAGTCAAAGAAGGACGCGATATCAGTCCAGAAACTATGATCGTTCTAGAAAATATATTCGCTGATCTTTCAGAAGGCCACGAATACATAATGAAGGCAGCGCAGATCATGAGCGAATTTATGGCGATGGAAGATTCCACTTATATGGATGAAGAAGAAGACCGCGCAGTAGACACCGTCGGCAGCTTCGTCTCCTGGGATTCTTCCGGCGGAACAGCACGCGGCAAGATCGTGCGCGTCGTTCGCGAAGGCACTCTCAACGTTCCAGAAACAGATTTCACAATCAACGCAGAAGAAGACGACCCTGCGGTTCTGATCCAGCTCTATCGCGAATTGCGAGATGGATACGTGGCAACGGATACATTGGTAGGACACAAAGCATCCACACTCACAGCGATCGATGCGCTACCAGAACCAAGTCCCGAAGAATCAAATCGCAAGATTTCTCTTCGCCTTGCGAAAGCAATCGTAGAAAATACAAAGTAGAATTCTGCTGCAATCAGCAGATACAAAGCCGGAGCGCCTCTCGCACCCAACATGCGCCGCGAGAAGAAGTGACACCACTTTGATCCAAACCCTAATCAGAAGGAGATCAACACATGTCAAAGTCTTTCCTTGATAAGTTGATCGAGCGTCGTGATGCAGTCAAGTCAGAGATGGACGCAGTTCTTGAAGCAGTAGCAGAAGAGAACCGCACTGACCTAACAGCAGAGGAAACCACAAAGGTGGATACACTCGTAGAAGAATCACGCTCACTCGATACAAAGATCGAAAAGATGAAAGCCCAAGCAGATGCAGATGTTAAAGCATCTGAAATCCGCTCAGCAGTTTCAGATGTCGCAATGCCACGCACCACAGGCAGCGCAACAGTCACACGCGAAGAGCGCACATACTCAGCAAACTCAGACACATCATTTGTGAAGGACGCATTCAATGCGCAATTCTCAAATGACTACGCAGCAAACGAGCGCCTCGCTCGCCACATGCGTGAAGAGTCAATCGAGCGCCGCGATGTTGGAACAGCACAGTTCGATGGTCTTGTAATTCCACAATACCTCGTCGACCTTGCAGCTCCACTAGCACGCGCAGGACGCCCATTCGCCGATGCAGCAACAAACAAGATGGCACTTCCACCATCAGGTATGACACTAAACATCAGCCGCATGACAACAGGATCATCAACAGCCGTTCAAGTTACACAGAACGATGCAGTATCAGAAACAGATGTAGATGACACACTGCTCACGATCAATGTTCGTACAATCGCAGGCCAGCAAGATATTTCTCGCCAGGCACTAGAGCGCGGAACAGGCATCGACACATTCGTGATCGCTGACTTGATCAAGTCATGGCACACCACACTCGACTCACAGATCCTCAATGGCGCAGGCACAGCCGGCACAATCAAGGGCCTTCGTGCTTCAGGTGGAAACGCCGTCACATTCACATCAACAGCCCCAACAGTCGGATTACTTTATCCAAAGCTCGCTGATGCAATTCAGCAGATCCAGACAAACGCATTCGTTTCACCTACACACTTCGTGGTACACCCACGTCGTCTCGCATTCTTGCTCGCAGCAGTAGATGGCAGCAACCGTCCACTCGTTGTACCAGCAGCAAACGGCGCGACAAACGCGATGGGCGTAGGCGGAGCACCATCATACGGAAACTCCGGATACCAGATGCTCGGACTTCCAATCATCACCGATGCAAACATCGGAACCACATACGGAACCACTACAAACCAGGATGAAATCTATTGCGTAACAGCAAGCGAATCTCATCTTTGGGAACAGCCAGGATCACCATTCGCCCTTCGCTTTGACGCGACAGGCGCTGGCAACCTTCAGATCAAGTCTGTCGTTTACGGCTACGCAGCCTATACAGCAGAGCGCTATCCATTAGCAGCCAGCATAATTTCAGGCACTGGATTATCTGCGCCAAGCTTCTAGAAGAAGCACAGCACTAAATTGTGCAGGGCGAGTGGCCCACCCCCCGAGTCACTCGCTCTGCACTTCTAAACAGGGGGAACAGATGAAGACAGGACACAAAGTAACAATCGGCTCGTGCGATCCAGGATCCGTAAATGGATCCTTCGCATACAGACTGATCCAACTTGCGCAATCAAGAAGCGACAGACTCGGCCCATTTGTAAGAATTAAGGGTTCCGGACTTTTATCAAAGCAACGCAACCGGATGGTGAAACAATTTCTAGATAACACAAAGAGCGACTGGCTTCTTATGTTGGACTCAGATGAGCAGCTCACCGTTCCAGCATTTGACGCCTTGATCGACACAGCCCATGACAAGGAACGCCCAATCGTTGCCGGCCTTGTCTTTGCAGGATTTGGAGTACCAGGCAAGCCTTACCCAAAGCCAGTCCCGGCAATATTCCAGGACTCAGATAAGGGCTTCCTTCCACTTTACAAATACGACAAGAATGCAGTCTTTGAAATTGACGCAGCAGGAACCGGATGCCTGATGGTTCACAGGAGCGTTCTAGAGAAGATGCGCGAAGTCGCAGATCCGAATCAAGGAACCGACTGGTGCTGGTTCTGGGATGGGCCAGTAAACGGAGAATGGATCGGCGAAGATTTATTATTCTGCCGAAGGATGAAGGCGCTCGGATTTAGGATCCACGTCAACACCGCCGCCGTTCTGCCGCACCAGAAGAGCTTCTGGATGGAAGAGATACATAATGATATTTGGCAAGATTAAGAAGATCCGGCGCAAGCCGGCAAAGGAAACAGCAACCGCCGATCCCAAACTAGAACGCGCAATGCTGCCGAAACCGGAAAGAAGGACGAAGCGTGGCCCTAACTAATGCCTATTGCACCCTGGCCGAATTAAAGGCCTCACTTGCGATCACAGATGCCGTAGACGACACCCCACTCGAAGCAGCGATCACAGCAACCAGCCGCATGATTGACGATTACACCGGGCGCTTCTTTTACCGAAACGGAACAGCGCAAGTACCAGTCGCCCGTTATTACACCCCACTCGATCCCTGGACGCTGAACATGGACGATAACTACGCGATCACAGAAGTAGCAACAGACGACAACTTCAACCAGACATGGGATATCGTCTGGTCAACCAGCGACTACATGCTTGAGCCAGTAAACAACCCACAGCGCGGCTGGCCAGTCAACCGCATCCTTGCAATCGGCCGATACGTTTGGCCTTATTATTTACCACAGGCCTGCCGAATCACCGGCATCTGGGGATGGACAGCAACACCAGCAGAGATCAATATGGCAACCTTGATCCAAGCAGCTCGATTATTCACACGCCGCCAGTCGCCATTTGGAATCGCAGGAAGCCCGGACTTAGGCACAGTGCGCCTCACAGCCAAACTTGACGCAGACGTTGAAGCCTTGCTTCGACCATTCCGCAAGAACAATGGGCTGGCTAAATAATGCCGATGCAACCAAGCCAGGTGCGAGACGGACTCAAAACAAGACTTCAAACAATCTCGGGGCTTCGCGTTTACGAAGTGATCCCAGAACCAGTAACTCCGCCATGCGCGATCGTGGGGCAGCTCGACTTCACATTCGATATCGATAACGCCCGGGGATTAGACCAAGCAAACGTTGATATTTATGTGATCGTCCAGCGCTTCTCAGAGCGAGCAGGCCAGGACGCCCTCGATGGATACCTTGCAGGAACCGGAGCAACATCTATCAAAACAGCAATAGAAGGAGACAGAACGCTCGGTGGTGCATGCCAGACATTGCGAGTGATCGGCGCAGAGTCCGGAACCTACGACTCGCAATCGAATACTTTTCTCTCTTACCGATACCGCCTAACAATCTACGGATAAGGAACCGACATGACATATACAGTAATCTCAAACCGGGAAGTCTGCGGAAAGACCACAGGCGACACGCTCACAGCGAAAGAATTGCAAGATGCAGGAGTCAGCACAGAAACTCTGATCGCCGGCAACCACATCAAAGCAAGTAACACAGCACCACAAATCCCATCCATCACAATCAAAACAGAAGAAGGAGCGACTAAATAATGGCTCGCATAGTTCTCACAGACGCATTCATCTCCGTCGGCGGAGTGGATCTGAGCGATAGAGTCGCTTCAGTTACACTCAGCGAAACATTCGACATCGTCGAAACGACAGCATTCTCATCAACAGCAGCAAAGACACGCGTTGCTGGATTAGAAGACAATTCAATCACCCTCGAATTTCATCAAGACTACGCAACCAGCGAAGTAGAGCAGACAATCTACCCACTTCTGGGAACAGCAGCAGCTGTGATCGTAAAGCCAAACGGCAGCGTTACCAGCGCGTTCAATCCAAGTTATACCTGCTCTGCTATTATTGCGGAATGGACTCCGATCAACGGATCCGTCGGCGAATTGGCCACAGCTAGTGTGACTTGGCCAATCACAGGAGCAATAACAAAGGCGGTCGTATAATGGCAAGACTCGTACTAACAAACGCATCTGTTGTATTTGGAACCACCGATCTCTCGGATTATATTTCGAGCATCACTCTAAATTCAACATTCGATATCGTCGAAACAACTGCATTCGGAAACACAGCGAAGACACGTGTTGCCGGTCTTGCAGACAATTCTGTGACGCTTGAATTTCACCAGGACTACGCAACAGGAGAAGTCGAGCAAACAATCTATCCGTTACTCGGAACAGCAGTCACGATAGTAGCAAAGCCAGTAGCAGGAACAACAACAACAATCAATCCTAGTTATTCATTTTCGACGCTTGTCGCAGAATGGACTCCGCTAAATGGATCCGTTGGTGAATTAGCAACTGCAAGTGTGACTTGGCCGATCTCCGGCGCAATTACCAAAGCAACATCCTAAAGAAAATAGGGGGAAACAAAGATGGATGGATTAAATATCAAAGTCAAGACGATTGATGGCGTGGAAAAGACGTTCTCATTACGGCCACGCATCATCGTCGACTTCGAACAGAAGTACGGCAAAGGACTAGCCAAACTTATCGGCGAAGAACAGAAGCTCGAACATATCTATTATTTAGGATGGCTCGCGCTTAAATTTAACGGAGTCGTTGTGAAACCCTTCGGCCCGGAGTTCTTAGACACGCTTGAAGGAGTTCAACTAGATACAGACCCAAATTCAGAATCCACAGAGATAGCCTGACCTATTCAATAGCAGCAGTTTCTGTGGAGACAGGAATAGATCCGATTTCATTAATGGATGCACCAGATGGCATCCTTGAAGCGATCGTGATCTATCTCAAAGAGAAGGCAAAGGCGGCAAACAAACATGGCAAATGAAGTCGTTGCAATAAACGGCATCAAAGAAACCACCGCCGCCTTGAAGAAGTTCGACAAGGACGCAGCTCGTCGCCTAAGCAAAGTAATCAACGACGAGCTGCGCCTGGCCGAAAGCAACGCCAAAGACCAGATACCAAGCAAGCCACCGATGAGTGGATGGAGAACGACGGCGGCAAAGAACCCACGAAAGAGCACCAGAGGCGGCGAAGGCTGGCCAGCGTGGGATCCAGCAGCGATCCGCCAGGGCATCATTAAAACTCGCGCAGAGGGCCGCGTGCGTTCGGATTACACCACCAGCGCCGGCGCACTCCTAAACAAGACCGCCTCGGGCGTTATCTTCGAAGTCGCAGGACGCAGGACACCAGGCGAAGGAACAGGGCGCAAGCTGATCAGCAACATGAATGACCGCTTCCGCAAAGCCAGTCGCGGAGTTTACGCCGTCATTGATCGCGATCGCCCCCGGATTTATGCCAATATCAGAGCAGCGATGGACGACGCACAGAAGACCCTGCAAGCCAATTTCAATAAAGAGAAGGGATAACCGAGCATGGCAATAGGCGCAGTAACCGCCCGGATTATTACCCAATATTCAGATAAAGGCAGCAAGGCAGCAGCCAGAGATATCAACAAGCTTGGCAAGAATTTCGACAAATTTGCAGGCAAGGTAGGCAAGGCCTTCGGATTAGCGGCAGCAGCCAGCGCAGCATTCGCGATCAAGATCGGAATTGACTCCGTCAAGGCAGCGATCGCAGACGAGAAGTCCCAGGCGCTTCTTGCCAATTCGCTCCGCCAAACCACAGGAGCAACGGATGCAGTAATCGCATCGACCGAAGCGTTCATAGACCAAATTCAGCGAACATTTGGAGAAGTTGACGACAACCTTCGTCCGGCGCTATCAAAACTCGCTTCAGTAACCGGCAGCGTTACGGATGCCCAGAAACTTCTAGGCTTGGCACTTGATGTTTCAGCCGGCGGAAACGTTGACCTTGACGCAGCGACGAATGCAGTAACAAAGGCGCTGCAAGGAAACTACAAGGCGCTCAAGAATCTCGGCGTTCCAATTACGGATGCGATGATCAAATCCAAAGACCTCAACGCCATACTTACGCTGACTGCAAAGACATTCGGTGGAGCAGCAGCAACCAGAGCAAACACCTTCGAATATAGAATGGTTCGGCTTAACATTGCATTCGGAGAAGCTAAGGAAACACTTGGCAAAGCGCTGATGCCTACACTTGAAGGATTATTCACCATCATGGTGACGAAAGTTATTCCAGCAATACAAACATTCCTCACCGAGAATGGCGACAAACTCGTCGGCGTTATGACCACCGCGATCAAGGCCGTTGTCGGCTTTGGATTCACAATATTTAAAATCTTTTCATTTGTAGCAAAGCATAAGAGCGTCTTCGTACAAGTGGGCGCGATCTTTGCAGCAACATTCGTAGCAGCGAAAGTGATTGCGTTCGTAACAGCGTTACAGGCACTCATTAAGGCTTATCAAGCGATCAGAGCTGCTGCACTTGGAGCAGCAACAGCGCAGGCAGCAGCCACCGGCGGAATTTCAGTAGCAGCAGCCGCCGCCGGCGTTGCAGCCTTCGCTTTAACACTTGGCGGTCTTTATCTTGTAACCAGGACAGCAAATAACGAGATGGACAAGATGGAAGGAGCAGGCAGCGATTTAGAATTTACATTCGACGGATTAAACGGAGCCACTGACGACTTCTTCGCAAGTCTCGGTGGCCTCAACGTTGATCTTGGTAAAACAACAGGAAAGACAAAGGCACTCACAGCAGCAGACCTCAAACTTATTGCAACACAGAAAGCGCTCGCAGCCTTGCGCAAACTTGGAGTAACTCCAACCACCGAAACAGATCCGATCCAGCTCGAAGCAGCACGCCTGAACCTTGTAAGGCAAGCGAACATCTTGGAAGCAACACGCGTTCAAGCCATCATCGCAAACCTTGAAGCGCAACTCAAAGCAAACGAAGCGATCACGCGATATGTTGATCTTCTCGGCGTTGTTGCAGATTCTAAGATCACATCAGAAGAAGTCATAATCTTATCTCAGAAGTGGGGCATCACCAGGGAAGCCGTTGTCGCTTACACCAGCGCGATCTTTGCAGTCAACGATGGAAAGATTTCCACAAAGGAAGTCGCAGCACTCGCCGAACAATGGGGCATAACAACTACACAGGCGCAGTTCTATCTTGACTTCTTCGCAGCCCTTAATGACGGCAAACTTTCAGATGAAGAGATCAAGAACCTTGCAACTAAGTGGAATCTAACAAACAAAGAAGTCGCCGATTATGCAAAGAAAATCTCAGATGCGCCAAGCCCTTCCGCCCTTTGGCCTACACCCGGCAACCAGGCAGCGCAATCTTGGAAAGACGCGCTCGCAGCTCTTAACGCCTACATTGCAACTTCAAAGGCAAAGATCGAAGTATTAACGCCAGAGGTTTCAGGATCAGATTTAACAGCAACGACCAAAGCGCAGCGCGACGCCCTGATCAAAGCTCGAGAAGGATTGCCGATCTCTGGGCCGAATGACCCTCGCGTTTTATATGGCGGCGGCACAGGCGCAGGCGGAAGAACCGCAAGCGACGGATCCATTTCTTACTTTGACCCAAACAGAGTAGGGATGACATCTGGGGGCATTCCCAAACTTGCCACTGGCGGAATTGTTACCAGCCCAACGATCGCGATGATCGGAGAAGCAGGGCCAGAGGCCGTCGTTCCACTTAACCGGATGGGATCGATGGGCGGAGCAACCGTCAACATCGTGATCAACGGCAGCGTTACCAGCGAAGGCGACCTCGTCAACGCGATCCGCAACGCCATTCTCCAGGGCCAAAATAACGGCCAGGCGATAACGAAGACAGCGATCCAGCTCTAATGGCAGGCATTCCACAGCTCGGCGCAGAGATCGACTTCGTCAACGGCCCAGCATTCATCGCCGTAGCCTTTACATTGAACGACCCATACAAAGGGCAGCTAGGCAAAGGGCAGCTCGCAGATGGCGATGACATCGTCGACATTTCGAGCATCATATTGCGAGCATCAATCCGAAGAGGGCGCAACCGGATCCTAAACAAATTCGAAGCAGGAACGGCCGTCGTTGAGATCAAGGACGACACCGGCGACTGGAACCCGGCCAATACGCTAGGGCCTTATTACGGATCACTTGTGCCATTGCGCAAAATTAGAATCTTTGCAGATTACGATGGGATCCGTTACTACTTATTTTCAGGCTTTATCACCAGCTACGACACGCAATTCGCAATCGGAGCCGATGAGGTTTCCAGAGTGATCCTCAATTGCGTAGACGGCTTTCGGCTATTTAATAACGCAGCGATCACCACAGTAGCAGGAACAAGCCCCGGACAACTTAGCGGAGCACGCATCGGAAACCTTCTAGATGTTATTGACTGGCCCAATTCACAAAGAGCCATTGATGACGGCGACAGCAGCATGCAGGCAGATCCAGGAACAGAGCGCACAGTCTTGCAGGCACTTCAAGCCATAGAAGACAGCGAATTCGGCGGCTTCTTTATGTCAGCAGAAGGAGATGCAACCTTCTACTCAAGAAACACAGTCAGCCTCAACGCAGATTCAACGCCTGTGCTTTTCAGCGACGACGGAACCGAAATCGGATACGCCCAGATCGATCTAGCCTTCGATGACACCTTGATCGTAAATAACGTCTCGGTTCAAAGACTAAACGGAACCAGCCAGATAGTAAGCGATCAGACATCAATCGATAGTTATTTCATCCACTCAGGAGCCAGAACCGGCATTCTTGTCCAAACGGATCAGGAATCACTAGACCAGGCATCGCTGATATTGGCATCACGCAAGGACGCAACCCTTCGCATTGATTCGATGACGCTCAATCTTGTAGATGACGGCCAGACAGCCAGGAACATCGCAGGCCTTGAATTGGAGATATTCGACCTCGTCAACGTCACAAAGTCGATGCCAGGATCCACATCAATCACCCGAGAATTATTCGTGCAAGGCGTGCAACACGACATAACAAGGACAACCTTCACGACTAAGATACTCACAAGCGAACCGATCATCCAAGCATTTATTCTAGACAGTGCAACCCAGGGCATCCTAGATACCGCCGGCGTTTTAAGCTACTAACAAGGAGAAGAAATGGCAAAGCAGACATTTACGACAGGGCAGGTGCTCACTGCAGCGCAGATGACATCGCTGCAACAGACAGCGATGCTCGGCGGAGATACGACCGCAAAGACAATCAGTTATACGCTGGTGGCAGCAGATGCAGGAACGACCGTCGCAATGTCAAATGCAGGATCAACGACGATCACAGTCAACACCGCGTTGTTTGCAGCAGGCGATATCGTCACCATTCAGAATCGCGGTGCAGGAGTCTGCACGATCACAGCAGGAACAGCGACAGTCAACACATCCGGATCGCTTATCCTTGCTCAATATCAAGGCGGAGTCCTTTATTTCACTAGCACCAGCGCAGCCATTTTCTTCCAATTTGCAACACCAGAGTCAGGCGACATCACTGGCGTAACGGCAGGCACAGGGCTATCAGGCGGCGGCACTTCCGGAACCGTCACAGTCTCGATCGACACAGCCGTCACCGCCGATCTGACCACAGCGCAGACGCTGACAAACAAGACACTAACAGCGCCAGTGATCAACGAAGCGGTCTTCACCGACGGCATAATCAGGGGCCTAGAAGAAGACGTCAACGTAGTGGCAGCAGCCGCGACCGGAACGATTAACTTTGATGTGAGCACAGCATCGGTTTGGTATTACACCACAAATGCAACAGCAAACCACACGCTAAACTTTCGATACAGCGCAGGAGCATCACTCAGTAGTAAGCTCGCAGTAGGAGATGCGATTACTTTGGTATGGCTTAACACAAACGGCGCGACCGCTTACTACCCAAACGTTATCCAGATTGACGCATCAACAGTCACACCGAAAGTGCCAGCAGCGATCACAGCAGGAAACGCAAGTGCGATCGACGCTTACACTTTCACGATCGTCAAGACAGCAGCCACACCGACATACGTCGTGCTCGAATCACAGACGAAATTTGCATAGGGGGAAAGGATGCCAATACTCACATCACTGGCAAACGGATCAGTGCGCGGATACAGAAGCGGAGCAGCCCCGGCCATAGCACCGACGACCGTTGACTACCTTGTCGTCGCAGGCGGCGGCGGCGCATTATTCGGCGGCGGCGGCGCGGGTGGTTTCAGAACTGACACAGGATTCAGCATCGGCGCATCATTTACAGTAACCGTCGGAGCAGGCGGTTCTGCTGGCGTTGTTGGTGGCTACGGATCTTTTACAGACGGAACTAATGGTTCAGACTCCGTCTTAAAAACAATAACATCTGCCGGTGGTGGATTTGGAACGAAGTCTAATCAGAGTGGAAGCAACGGCGGATCAGGTGGCGGCGGTTGTTCCGCAAATGCAGGAACTCCAAACTCTGGCGGTTCAGGAAACACACCGAGCACTTCACCATCACAAGGCAATAACGGCGGCGCTGGACTATCGCAGAGCGGTACAAACCAATCCGTCGGCGGCGGTGGTGGTGGAGCAGGAGCCGCAGGAAGTCAAGGTGGATCTGGCAGTACCGCACCTGGCGCAGGTGGAAACGGATCATCATCAAGCATTTCAGGATCTTCAGTTACTTATGCAGGTGGCGGTGGTGGATCAGCTTCTGGACAACAAGGAAGTTATTACGCTGCAGGTGGTTCGGGCGGCGGTGCAACAGCAGCAGCATTTAACGCAGATGGAACGGCTAACACAGGTGGTGGTGGCGGTGGCGGAAGCAACAGCCAGGGAACCAAAGGCGCGGGTGGTTCTGGAATTGTTATCTTGTCTTATCCAAACACATTCTTAGATTTCACTTCAATCGGCGGCGGTTTAACTTACACAAAAACAACAAGCGGTGGGAATACAATTTATACATTTACAGCAGGAACAGGAACGGTGACTGTCTAATGGCGCACTACGCATTTCTTAATCAAGACAACATCGTGACCGAAGTTATTGTAGGGCGCAACGAGTGGGAAGTCGTTGATGGAATCTCTGACTGGGAAGCACATTACGGAGAAATACGTGGACAGCGCTGTCTTCGCACCAGTTACAACGGAAACATTCGTGGCGTTTATGCAGGAATTGGTGCGTACTACGATGAAGTAAAAGATATATTTGTGAGTGATGTAAATTATTCAGATAATTGGTATTTCGATATGGGTGCGTATGAATTCTTTAATAGGAATATGAATGAGTTTATTGGAAAATCAAACTTGAGATTCCTTGAAATAGGTTCCTATAAAGGCGTCAGCGCTATTGAACAAATTAAAAATGTTTTAACTGGAGAAAACTCAACCATTACTTGTGTGGATATTTGGCAAACTTTAGGCACAGAGCAATACTTTGATAAAGAAACACTCCCATACGCTGACAAAATTATAAAAATAAAAAGCGACAGTAAGGTCTGGCTAGAACAAAATCAAGATCAGAAATTTGATTTTATTTATATTGACGGCGACCATTCAACAGAAGGAATCGAATCTGACACAAGACTTTCCTGGGCTATGCTTAAAGATGGTGGAGTGATGGCTTTAGATGATGTTTTATTTAATGAAGAAACAGAACAGGCATACGATGCTTTTATTAAAAGCGTAAAAGACGACTCAACGATTATAGAAAATGGCTATCAAGTGTGGTTGAGAAAGACCAATGGACACGCTAGTCACTGATATCGTTCCTCTATTATGGACGATCGACGACGCCGTCGACGAAGTAGAAGCATCGGGGATCCAGAAGAAGCCAGGAGAGAAGATGAGATGACCGCCCAAGATTACGCAGCTCTGATCGTTTCAATTCTTACGATCGCCGGAGCCTTTGCAGCGATAACCAGATGGCTCGTCAAGCATTACCTTGCAGAATTGAAGCCCAACGGCGGCAGCTCCGTAAGCGATAGAATTTCCAGAGTCGAAACCAGAGTAGATGAGATTTATAGCCTACTCTTGGAAAATAACAAAGCAAAAGGGGGAAGAAAATGAACCAACTGGAGAAGTTTCTAGATGTAGCACAATCCGAACTCGGATACATTGAAGGGCCAGCAGATAACCAAACGAAATACCAGAAGGCAAACCAAGCCTGGTGCGGAGCATTCGTAAACTGGTGCGCAAAGCAAGCAGGGATCAAGATCCCGAATTGCACCTACACGCCAGCAGGAGCAACAGGCTTCATGGACAAGAACGCCTGGACACTTGCTGAAGCAGCAGAACCACAGCCAGGAGATATCGTCTTCTTTGACTTTCCCGGCGACGCGCTCGATCGCATTTCACACGTTGGAATCGTGATCAGCAATAACGGCAACGGCACAGTCACCACAGTAGAAGGTAACACCAGCCCAGACAAGAAGGGCGACCAGCGCAACGGCGGCGAAGTCTGCAAGAAGATCCGAGCATTCAAGAAGAAGAATCGCGGCAAGGTTCAACCCTCTCTGCCAGTATTTATCGTAGGATTTGGCCGCCCTAAATTTAAGGAGATAACAAATGGATAAGAAGAAGATCGAAGCGATCATCATGACCTACCTGCGAGCAGGAGCAGCAGCAGTCGCAGCTCTTTATCTTGTAGATCCAAACCGCCCACTCAAGGAATACCTTGCAGTAGGGATCGCAGCAATCGCCGGCCCAATCTTGAAGGCGATAGATCCCAGAGCAAGCGACTTCGGACGCGGAGCAAAGTAATTGATGAATCGGGGGGATATTCTTCAAGAAGCGCACCGACTCACAGCCAAAGATCGCCAGAAGACATACGGCGATCCAAGAACCAACCACCGGCGCATTGCAGACTTATGGACGACATATCTCGAGCACCAGATCACCCCACAGCAAGTGGCGATATGCATGGCCCTGGTTAAAGTCGCACGATTGATGGAGACAGAGACAGAAGACTCCTTCGTAGATTTAGCGGCATACGCAGCGATCGCCGGCGAAATTGCGACCACAAATGAATGAAATGATTATCCTCGTACCAAGCAGAGGACGCCCACGCAACGCAGTCGAACTATTGGCAGAGCACGATAGCCTTTCCACACATTCAGACATCCTCTTCGTTATTGACGCAAACGATCCAGAGCACGATGCCTACGAATACGAAGTAGGCGCAGACAAGTGCATGACGATCGAGAACGAAACCCGGGGCATGGCTTACCCAATAAACAAGGCAGCCAGTGCGATCGCAAAGAAGGGCGAATATAAATACTTCGCCTTCCTCGGCGATGACCACCGCCCACGCACAGCCGGATGGGATGAGCTTCTCATCCAGGCGATGCAGAAGCGACCGTCAATGGCCTACGGCAACGACTTGCTGCAAGGGGAACGACTTCCAACCATGATCGTAATGACCAGCGACATCGTCAAAGCCCTTGACGGAATGGTTCCGCCGAAGATGAAGCATTTATATCTTGATAACTTCTGGAAGAAACTAGGCCAGGATTTAGGAGCGATCACTTACCTCGATCACGTTATCGTTGAACACATGCACCCAGTCGCAGGCAAAGCGGAATGGGATGAGGGATACAAGGAAGTCAACGCAACCGAAATATACGCATTCGACGCGCTCGCATACAAGAACTACATCGAGAGCGAAGCCTACGAATTGCTCAAGCGCAAACTAAGACCATGAAGCAGCTCATCGCCTACTCGTTATACGGCAGCGAAGAGCGATACACGATCGGCGCGATCAAGAACGCAATTCTGGCGACCAGACACTTCAAAGGATATACGCTGCGCTTTTACACCGGGGCCAGCGTTCCGGAATCAATCAAGCAAACATTGCAGCTCTTCCCCCACGTGCAGCTCGTAGAAGAGCAAGGGCCAGAAGACCACACAGCCAAACTCTGGCGATTTCAGGCTTTGACCGATCCGCAATTCGACATCGTTCTAAGCCGCGACGCAGACGCTAGGCTGACGCACCGGGAACGGATCGCGCACGAAGAGTTTCTGGCAAGCGGCCTTGATTTCCACATTATGAAAGACCACCCCACAGGCCACAATTATCAGATCAGCGCAGGCATGTTCGCAGCTCGAACCCGGGCCATTCCATATTTCATACCACCAGAAGCGCAGAATTACTACACGCAAGATCAGGACTGGCTCGCGGCCCACATTTGGCCTTTGATCCAGGGAGCAACCCTGATCCACGATGAGAGCTACCAAACCCCCACAGAAGGCAAGAGCAGACGGCGGCCATTCCCGATCGGCAAGAAGGCAACCCTGCACCACATAGGGGCGGCTTTGGAAGCAGACGACCGCTTCGTTTTCAGCAGCGACCAAGCGATCGCAAAGGCCGAATCAGGAAGCGACAAGTATCTGGCAGAATGGCTCATATGAAGATTCTAATAACAGGAGATGCCGGCTTCGTTGGCCGCGCCTTCCACAGAGCACTCGACGGCAAAGGCCATGAGATCACCGGCATCGACATCGCAAACGGCATTGATTGCAGGGATTTCTTCAAGAAGGACGACAGCAGATACGACGTCGTTATTCACCTTGCCGCGATCGTCGGGGGCAGGGCCACGATCGAAGGGAACCCTTTGGCCGTTGCCAGCGACCTCGCGATCGACAGCGACATGTTCCAGTGGGCCGTAAGAACCAAGCCGAAACATCTGGTTTATTTCAGCAGCTCGGCCGCTTACCCGATTTTCTTGCAGCGAGCCGCATACCAGCAAAGACTTCGCGAAGTCGACATCAATCTCGACCACATTCGCACCCCGGATTTCAGCTACGGATGGGCAAAATTGACCGGCGAAACCCTGGCCCGATACGCCAGAGCAGAAGGAATCAAAGTCCACGTCCTGCGCCCATTTAGCGGATACGGCAGCGACCAGGCGCTTGATTACCCATTCCCATCTTTGATAGAACGCGGCAAGGCCAAACTGGATCCGTTCGACGTATGGGGAACCGGCGAGCAAGTGCGCGACTTTATCCACATCGACGACGTTGTTGCAGCTACCTTCGAAGCGATCACAAACGACATCCAAACCTTGAACCTTTGCACCGGGCGACCGGTTTCATTTATCCAGCTCGCAGAGATGATTATGCTGGCGCAGGGATACTTGGCCCCGATCAGGAAACACCCAGGCAAACCAACCGGAGTCGAATACCGAGTAGGCGACCCCACGAAGATGTTTCAGATTTACGAGCCAAAGATCAGCCTAGAAGAAGGAATCGCCAGAGCACTGAAGGACGCATAGAAGAGCATTCCGCCATAATTACGCCATAATTACGCCATAATTCCGCCATAATTCCGAAATAATTACGGAGTATTCCAAAGCATTCGGCGGAATTTACGCACGATCCAGAGATCATTCAGGGCATAATTACGCCATAATTACGCCATAATTCCGCCATAATTCCTCTATAATTCGGAGATAATTACCGATCATTCCGCCATAATTCGCAAGCATTCTCCAGAATTTACGCACGATCCAGAGATCATTCAGGGCATAATTACCGATCATTCCGCCAGTATTCAGCACGCATTCAAGCAGGCAGCAAACACCCCCCAAAGCCAGGAAACAGGCGATGGGGGGCATTTCTTGCTAAAGGAGATCGGATGGATCCCGGATAGATCGCATCTCCTTCGCAATGACCCGATTACCCCAATAGACAAGGAACCAATCGGGAAGAGTGGGAACGCGCAACTCCTTTCTAGGCAGGAGCACGATCAATAAAGACCAGAATCCGAAGAATAAGCCGAAAGCAAACCAGAACCAGATCCTTCGACCATAAGCCAGAGCAAGGATGCCAGCCAAAGGCGCAGAGATTAGATGCCACCAGTTCATCGGATATAGGCTTTCAGGGCATCCACGATGACTTCGCTGACCGATTTCTGATCAGAAACCGCCTTATCTTTGACCGCTTGCCACAGGGAATCAGACACTCGAACCGAACGCGCCTTCTTAACGGCCATCGGCATCCACCTCCCAAACACTATTGGACATCCATAACGCGCCCATTTTTGCTTCTGCTTTGTTCTCAGCTTCAAATTCATCTTCGGCATAAACGCGTATCACTACTGTTTTCTCTAATAAAACATTAAACCATTTCTTCTTAGCGGCCATCGGAGATCACCTCCTCAATCATCACAGAGCAGGAGCCATAGCCAGAACCAGTCCAGCAAACATCGCGAGTGGCATACGTGAACAGGCTAAGCAGGAGCGAGCCGATCACGATCGCCACTGCGCGACGACGAAGGACAAACTTCTCGTCCATTTTCATCATTCGCCTCGCAATGCAGCTAGATAGGAAGGCAGAGAAGCCAAGATATTGACCATAACCGCCTCCATCAATTCCGGATCCTGCGCCTCGGCAGAATCAACCAAATTCCTACCAGCAAGAGTCATGCCCTCACAGATATCCATTAGAACAGCTTTCATAGCACCCATCACTTCACCTCTTCTTTGACTCGGGGCAGATGCCCATTGATTTCAATATATTCCGACAGAGTAACGACGCCCTTATATTCCCAACAAGGAACGCAGTGCGATCCATTAGTGACTCGCCCATCGCAGAAAACGCAATAGAGATCCGATAACTTGCTCATGACTGCACCTGAAAATCTGCATTCTTGAAAGAGCAGAAACGGCAGACATTCATCCAGTAGCGCTCGCCATTTGGATGTTGATATTCGCGCTTGTAGAGCGCAGTGGCATCGCAGAGATCACAATTAGGCATCACGCACCAGCCTTCATAGAAGCACGAATCTGAGCCTTATCCGCCTCTGTTGGATAGAGGACTTCAGTTTTATCAACAGAATTATCTAGAAATGAAAAATTGTAATAAGCAACGATCTTGCTCGGATAGAAACCGATGGCATTAATTCCAAGAGAACGAAATTCATCGGCAGACTTTCCAGTTATGGCAAGCCAGTGGTTCACTTTTGCATCTGGCGTGGCGATTTTGCCCTCAAGCCACATTGTATTTCTGGCAAGTTTGATTGATTTACGAGCCATTATGCGACCACCTTCTTCTTGAGCAAATCCTTGGCATACACGAAGGATTGACTAGTTATATCCCAAACTTCAGCACTTACGAATTGATTGACGACAGACTGCAATGCATCCCTATTAGACAAAGTGACATTCTTCATTTGATAATTCTCAAAGCGTCGCATTCCATCTGGAAAGGGTTCTACGGAAACACGAATAAGAATGTTCTTCTTTGCAGACTTATTATTCTGAGCAATCTCAATCAACCACTCAATTGCAAGTTCACATTTATCAGAAAATTCTGAATCTTTGAAATCTGTAGTCCAGTGATCGGCTTCTGATTTATTAAACCAATCAACCAGCAAAGCAGACTCAAGCCCTG
>Ga0181349_1000330_pt1 | contig 20267 bp, 30 predicted proteins | sample Su13VDMM110SD_FD_130106 | JGI IMG/M metagenome (GOLD analysis project Ga0181349, IMG submission 130106) | Freshwater viral communities from Lake Michigan, USA - Su13.VD.MM110.S.D | ecosystem: Environmental > Aquatic > Freshwater > Lake | place: USA: Michigan | collected 2013-07-16 | reverse complement strand
TTAAAGTGTTTTTAATATCTGCAATTATTTCATTGTTGATCATTTGATCAGTGTTTTTATATTGTGTATTATAACTGTTAGGTTCACTTAATTTTCCCATGTTTCTTTCTTTATCTAGGAGATAAGGAAATCTAATTTCTTTTTCAATAATTTCTTTCAATTTCGGATTTCTTATTTTCTTTGTCTGATCTAGATCATGTTGGTTAATTAAATTCAAAGCATGAATATCTAAATATTTTAAAAAATTATCATCGAATCGTTTATTAATGTCTACGAAATACATTATTACAACTGACTTCATGGCTGGAATCAAATCGTAAAACATTTTTAAAAATATTTTTCTATATCTATCATGAAAAATGCTCATTATGTTGCAGTAACTGTGAGCGCCGTCTGAACTTCTACCATGAGGTGTTTTTATTTTATTAAGTAAACATTCTGATATTGGTCTTGTGGTAGATGTCAAAATAATTTGAATTGTTAAATTATATCCGTGCTTTCTTAGCACATTGTCATAGCGACTATCCATCATATCGATGATATCTTCTTGTTCTTGCTCTGTATCTGAAAGAGGCTTAAATATAACTTTTTTTTGTTTTTCACTGTAGTCATAATCGTAATTTTCAAGATTTCTTTTAAAGTTTCCGCAATTGTCAATAAGGTTATCTCTGACTAAACATTCAACAAATGCATCATCTTGAAGATCATATTTTCTGTCAATAAAATCTTTAAGAGTTGGGAGTAAATTTGGTTTTTTAGATAAAACTTCGTGTTTTTCTTCAGGAGACAAATCGTTTAAATTAAAATTGTTTTCATTTTGCATACCACCACCAATTATCTTGTTTATTGGGTATGTTTTGTTTAATAGAAGTCCTACTATATATTCGTGATACATCCTGTCTGGCTTTTTATTCATTCTTCCTTTCATTTCGCCCAGAACACCTCCTCCGTTATCAATAAATGTCAATTGAGGAACATTCTTTTCATTTCTAAGACTTAATATATTGTGTCTTGTGTCACTATTTCCTGCTACATTACCACAATGTCCCATTGTTGCGCCTTCCAATCCGCAGTATCCTTTTTCCAGACTTACCCATGACCATCCATTGGCAAATTTAACTATGGGTTTTCCCCATGCTCCTTTTGAACCAATACTTTTGCTCTTTGATAATTCTTCATGCCATTTTTCACTACCTTTTTCAACATCTTCAATTTTATAATTTGCGTCTTTGAAATTTAAGGTTTCATATTTACTTGCTAAAAAATCTCTACATCTATAAAGACTTCCAGAGAAATTATCTACTAAATAATTGTCAGTATATCCGCTTGGATGTTGAATCAATGGCGTTATTTGAATCATTATCCAATCTTTTACTTCTTTTTCTTTCTTTTTGTCATTTAAAAAAGTAAATATTTTTTCATAAACTTCATTTGCTTTTTTTTGCACTTCTTCACTTGGCTTATTCTTTTTGAGTTCTTGAGCTATAGTTGATTCTTCAAGTAGCCATTTTTTAAAATTCATAATCATAATTTTATATATTGACTTTTTTTGAAAATTTTATCTCTTGATTTAATCGGTTATTGTATTTTCCTGACATGAAAATCTTATTGACATGATGCATAATTATTGTTATTATATTTGATAATTGGAGCAAGCCATGTTTATTAATAATCCTAATTTTTTTAGATCCCTGTGGATTGCTAGACAATCCTCTTCCCTTTGGGGTAATCAACATTATTCTAAACCAAGATATTATCCACCATTTTCTCGATATATATGGAAAAATTGTGCTTGTCAAATGTGGTTGTTACATCAGTCAAGCTCAGAAGTATTTTACTATTTGAAAGGTAAATAATAAAATGTTTAGTTTACACGCTTTATCACGGTCTTGGAGTCTTAATAGTTCTTATACAAAAGAGGGAATTGTTTATTCAAAAGTTTTGTTAAAAAACAGAAATAGCATGGCAAAGTTGTTTCCATGTGGATTAAATATTTCTTATTGTTGGAACTATTATTTTAATAGTTTTTGGAGTACTAAAATTTAGCACCTGCATTTCCAAACTCTTAATGCTGCTCTTTGTTTGCTATTTGGATCGTTTCTACTTTTTGCTGTACCAGCTTTACACATCCTTGCACAGAATGATTTTCTTCTTGCTTGAGTCTTCTTAGACATCTTTTTTACGCCGCCTTTGCGCTCTGCTTCACGTTTTGTTTCAACGCCAGCCCGAATGCCAAGCTTTTTAGCATAAGATGGTTTAAGGCCACCTTCTGGGTGGTTTTTCTTTGCATTATACCCTTTATAAGGTTTTTTATGTTTCTTTGCTTCGTTTAGCATTTCTGCATCACGTTGTTCTAACCATTCTAAAAAGTTTTTCATAATAAATATTTATGATTAAAAGTAAATATTTATTATGAAAAATAAAAATAGAATTATAAGTTTGTTATCAGATGTTATTGATCTCTTAATGGAAGAAGATAAAAAAGAAAATCTAACTGTTGTGGAAGAGTTGCCATTCCAGATTGACAAAGAGAAATTTCCAAATGAAATGCATGAACTTTTAGATTTGTTAGCTAGTGAAGAATGGCCGGAAGCAGCTCCTGGATTTTTAATTTGTGAAGACAATGAAGAAGATAAGTTGGACAGAGCAGACGGTATTCTTGATTATATTAGTGACGATTTGTCTGGTAAACGGTTCTTAGATTTTGGTTGTGGGGAAGGACATGTTGTTGTTAAAGCTAGTGAAACAGCTGCAAGATCGATAGGATTTGATATTGTTAAGACTGGTATTCATGATTGGGAAAAAAGTGGAAAGTATTTACTAACAAGAAATTTTGACAAAGTAATAAATTCAGGTCCATATGATATTATACTACTTTATGATGTTTTGGATCATTGTGAAGATCCAATTGCATTATTGCATGCTGTGAGGGCTGTATGCAAAGCTGAAACAAAAATATACACTAGATGTCATTCATGGATGAGTCGCACTGGTGGGCATTTATATAAAAAATTAAACAAGGCATGGGTTCATCTGGTATTTACAGAAGAAGAGCTTACTAAGATGAATTTAAAATTAGAAATTCTTAGAAAGTATTATTTTCCTGTTCACACACAAAGAGCATGGTTTAATGCAGCCAATTTGAATATTGAATATAGTGATGTTGTTAGTAGTATTGTTGAACCATTTTTCCAGAAACCAGCAATTTCAGATAGATTGCGGGAAAAATTTGATGGAATATTTCCAGAACCTCAGTTGCAACAAAGTTTTAATGATTACATACTCAAAATAAAAACATGATATATATATTTTTCAAATTGTTGTTTTGGTTTTATATTATTAACGATTTTAAATGTTTGGACGAGTTAGCAAAATATAATTTAATTTACAATTTTGCAAAAACTGAAGCTACAAAAATGGAATACACGGAATACAATGAAGATATAAACATTAACATTATGGTTTATATTAGAGAAGTTTATCAAGAGTATAAAAAAACAACAAAAGAAGATGCCTTTTATGTTTACATGTATACGGAAAATTTTCCTGATGGTGAAGTTCCGTATTATAAAAACTTAATTTACACAAGAGAATTTCTAAATTTTTGTGATTCTCAAATGCAACTGGGAAGTTATGAAGAAAGGGTTTGGGGATCAGTAAAAAAAGAAACAAAAAGATTATATCAAATATATGATTTACTAGATGATATAAACAGACCCGGTTATTGTTTTTATAGAAAAAGACAAAAGGCCAGCGAGTTAAGAGTTTTGATGGGTGATTATGCTTTTGAAAACAAAATCATTCCTTTTTATTTACCGATTCATTTGTTTACGAGAATAGATTAATGTCTTACGAAAAAAAAACATTTAATGAAATAGTCAATAAATCTAAATATCTTTCTATTAGAAACCAAAAAAATTGGTGGCTTGATTCAAACATTCAAAAAATTTTTAGAGAAGCTTGTGATCATTTTTTAGAATATAATTTGAATGAAGAATTGACTTCAAACAAAAAATCCGGGATCGTTATTTGTGGTGGAGGAAAATATTTATTAAGCACCTATTGCGTTGTTAAAGGAATAAGGCATTTTGGATGCAGCTTGCCTATTACTTTATTTTGTTATAACGAAGAAGAAATAACAGAAAAAGACAAAAAATTGTTTTCAAACCTTGATGTTAAAATAAGAACACTAAGTAATGATCCAGAAGCTAAAAAATTTAGAAATTTAAAATCATATGCTATAAAAATATATTCAATATGTTATTGTGATTACGAAAATGTAATATTAATTGATGCTGACAATTTACCATTCTTTGATATTAGCGAACTACAGAATACAGACGAATATGATTATGAATGTATATTTTTTAAAGACATAATACATGATCTTAAGAATTCTGTTATAAACAACAATTATTTAAATCCACATAATTGCGAAGTTTTTGGAGTAGAACATAATGGATATGAATCAACTGATTCTGGGTTGATATACATAAACAAACATTTGTACAGGAGTGAACTTCTGTTAACCAAATGGTACAATGAGTTTAGTGATTTTTATTATAATTTTAATTTAGGTGATAAAGATTTATATTTATTTGCTTGGAAAAAAATGAATAGATATTTTCATTTTAATTATGAAATTCCAGAACGCAGAAATCTGTGTTGTTTAATTCACAAAGATAGGTATGGCAGAGAATTGTCTTGTCATTTGGCTGGCAGTCACAACAAAATAAAAGATGATATATTTGCGTTAAACAATATTGATCATGGAGAAATTTATAAAGATTTTATTAAACAATATAAAAACATAAAAGACAAAAAAATTAAGATGTCTTAATTTTTATTAATGCTGGTCCTTTTGACTAATTCTTTTAGAATGATTTTAAAAATTTCTGTGTATTCTAGTTGAGATGCAAGTTCTAACGAAGATGAAATATCTTTTGTTTTTTTGACAATGTTTTGTACTAAGTTTAAATTTTTGTTAAAAACTGCTCTGATAAGTATTTTTTCATATAGATATTTTTTATTTTTTATAAGATCATAAAGAAGTATGTAATTTGAATCGCAGCAATCAAGAATTATTTGATCAAAGTCATTTGCTCCTTTTTCAATTGAAAATTTAATTAAATTTTGATTTTTGTTTTTAATAGCTTGATATAAAACAATATTTGGATCAAGCTGATCTTTAATTAAATTTAATTGTTCGTTATTTAATATTACTTTTCCTATATGTTTTACTTTTAATTCTTTGTGAAATATAATCCATCCAATATAAAATTTCAAATATTTTTCAGATCTAACTTTTGTGTAAACAACAATATTATTTTCTAAGTTTATTGATATTTTTATTTTAGTTTTATGTTTAATTTGAAAATATTTTGTGGTATTGGTTTCTTTTTTAAGAATGATGAATATATCTTTTCCTAATTGTTCTTTAAGCATAAATATAAATATAGTTAAAAAAGGAGATTTTATGTGTTGCGGAAGATCATCTGGAAAATCAAAAACCAAAGGTAAGAGCGGGGTTGTTAAGAAAAAACCTATTAAACAGGAAAATAAGGAAGAAAAGAAATGACTAGTTTTAAAGATTTTATAAAAGGTAAGCTAAAGAAAGCTGCTTCTGTTGCAGTTTTCAATCCTCAAAATAAACTTTTGTTATTAAGAAGAAGTGAAACTGCTGAATGGATGCCTTTACATTATTGTTTACCCGGTGGTCACGCTGAAGAGGGGGAGGCAATGATAGAAACAGCTGAAAGAGAATTGTTTGAAGAAACTGAAATTGAACTTGACGCATCAGAAATTGAATCTTTTGGAAATTATATTACTGATGAATACGCAAACTTTATATTTGTGGGACACACAAATGACTCAAAAGTAAAACTTAATTTTGAACATGACAAATATGTTTGGTGTAACTACGAAGAATGCAAAGAGCTAAATCTTGTCCCAAGATTAGGAAATATAATTGATAATTTAAAAAATAAGGGATTGTTTGAGATTGTTTAATACGGCGGCATTTTCCACATATGTTTGCAAACTGAATCCTCGGCTTTCTTTCCACAAAGTCGAGGATCAATCGTTTCAGGGGCTTTAACGGTGCAAGGAAGGCAATCGCTTTTATTCCAAGGAATAATATCTCCGGGAGGAAGTTTGCTCTTAATTCCCACCATTTTGCCTCTAAGGAATTTATGCGTATCTTTCCAAGGAATGATTTCGCCTTTAAGGGTTAGTTCTCTGTGAGGAACAGGTCCAGGTTTTAATTGATTGATTGGGAATGGTTTTTTCTCCCAAATTGACCATAGACGAGCATCATCTGTCAAATAGGTAATTGCATCAGCTTGGCTTGGTATCATATAAGATGGAGGATAATTGCCAAGACCGCCATACCCTAATGGGTATAGCATTGACTTGCCAAATTGTTGTCGTTCGTCTAATCTGTACAGCAATCCTTTTTGATATTGCTGTGTTTCGTTTAGCTTTAAATATTCTTTAAATCCTCGCATACATTATGTATGGATTTCTTTCTATATTTGTTTCTTCTTATTTTTTCTTTTTCATGTCTTAATTTAAATTCTTCTTCTGAAAACCACTTTTCCTTCCCCGCTTCATTATATTCCCAGAATATCAAACCAGTTTCTTCATTAATAGTTCCTCTGCGGAGTCTTTTGTTCAAAGCTTGTAGCGCCATCGTTCTTTTTGTTCTATAGAACATATCTAATTTTCTATAAGATATTGCTCTGCTTTTTTTTCTTTCTTCTAATTTTTTTGCTGAACCAAAATATGGTTTTTTACCAATAAAGAAGCAGACAAATTCTTCTGGATTATTTGGATTAGGATCACCAAATTTAAGATTAGTTTGAAGTTCTTTAAGTCTTTTGGTCATGTCTTTTCTTCTATCGTTCAGTCTTTTTCTATGTTTTTCAAGTTGGAATTTGGTTCCCCATACTTCTTTACCTGCGGTAGAAATACTAATGAAGTACAAATTTCTGGAGCAATCATATTTACCAAGATAATTTCTTTCATGTGGTAATTTCTTTGCTTGTGATTTTCTATATTCTTGTTGGCACATACGAACATATGCTTTTCTTGTATTCTCTCTTTTGTCATATTGTTCTTTTGTTGCCCAAACTTCTTTACCTTTTCGGTAAACCCAAAACACTTTACCGTCTTCACGAACTGTGCCACGCTTGATATGATTTTCTCTTTTATGTGTGAACATGCTTGATCCTCTATTATCGTCCTGGATAATTATTATAAGAAAATTAACCTTTAAATCAAGCGATTTTTTTCACCATCCGAACTCTTTCATAATTGCGTGGTTTGGTCTGTAAAGTTCTATCAATTCTTGCATTTCAGGTGTTTTTGGGTTTTCATCTTCTGAATCAAATATAGAAGTTTCTTTAGTTTCGTTGAGTTCATTTTTAATATCATGAATAAAACTTGATGCTCTAGTTTTCTTTCCGCCATCATATCCTGCTGGTAAATTTTTACCTTGAGAATTCATAACATAAAGTGCAATTGCAAATGCCATAATAGCATCATCATGTTTTCCTTTATGTGCTTCAGGTTTTTTTGTTGTTGCATTATATTCAAATGTTTTCATTTCATTTAACATTCTTATTGAATTCATTTTCATTGTTTTTTGAAGAATGCAAGTTTGAAAAGATGTTAAAATAAGAGGTCTGTTGCTTACAGTTGTTTTAAGTCCAGCTTTTGGGGTTTTAGACATTGTGTTGTTGTAATAAAAATTATCATAATACAGTTCATTTTGCAATGTGTTAATTACTGAAAGACCTGCTGACATTTCTTCAATTACCAATAATGCATTGTTGTAAAATATAGCTAATTCATAAACCACTTGTGCGAATTCATAAGGTGTAATGTTATTACTATAAAATTCACCAACTTGTTCATGTTTTGTCACATCTATAATTTCTATGCAAGAATTGTCTGCTCCAACACCTTCACTGCAATCAATTCCAAAAATATATTCATGTCCGGTTATTGGTTCTTCCCATATCCAAAGAGCACCTTTTTGATCTTCTGTTATTGTTGGATCATCATTTTTATCTTTATTTTGATATTTAGCGAATAGTTTTCTTTTGGGTCTAATTTGTTTTAATTCTTGGTCAAGTCTTGCTAATTCGCTTCCGGGAATATAAGTATCTCCAGATCCTAAGAAAACTCTAAGAATTTCCTGCAAGAAGCCTTTTTCGCCCAATTGCGCTTTTTGTTCTTCTGCCCATTCTGGATTCACCTTAGAATTATAATATGGATGTTCGTCATAATCAATATCAATGATATGAAACTTGTTTCTACCTTCTTTTGCTCCCATGTATAGTTCGTAATAATAATTGGCCGTACCATTTACAGTACTTACAAGAGAACAACTACCGCCTGTTGATAAGACTGGATACAAAGCTCTCCAGTCTTTTTCCAAATCTGGCAAGAATGCTGCTTCATCCAAGCAAATGAACGCTACAGACTTGCCACGGGCGGCTTCTGGTGAGAAGAATCGCATACTACCACCAGTTTCCGTAATTTGTTTTAAATGGTCATTCCATTTACCATCTTTTTTAGGTGCTAGCCATTGTGGCAAATATTCAACAGCTCTATCTACGATATATCCTGCTTCTACAGCTTCTCTATCTGATTTAGAGATAAGCATTGTTGAATAATCAAGAGTGAAAAGAGTTTTATGTAATCCGTAAAGCAAAGTTACAGTTGTTAGTCCGCCCTGACGAAACTTAGAGATAATACTAAATCTGTGATTTTCATAATCGCTAATTACTCTATTCTGGTATTTAAACACAACGAATGGAACTAATCCTTTAGTCGGATGCAAAATTCTTATATATTTATGACAAAAATAAGAAAATGATTTTGTGCATTTATATATTTCTTCTTGTTGTCTTTCAACAGAATAAGCTTCTACTTGTTCTTGTGTTTCGTCTGGATCTATTTGAAGTTGATATGAATCTAATTGATAAAAATCAATTGGATATATACTTGCATAGTATTCTTTAATAGATTTAAAATTTTTCTTCCATGCACTCATAATTTTTTTTACAGTTTCTAGTAAATCAAAAAGCTGTTGTTCCTTTCTTTTTCAAATTACTATAGTAACTATACTAATGGAGTGTCAAAATGATAACAATTTCAGAAAATTTATTGCAAAAAATTTATTCAGATCTTCGCAATGAGCGTAGACATATGATGTTTTATCTTACAAATGCTGTAAGTATGAATGGTCTTTTATCTGAAGAATATTCTGAACATTTTATGTCAAATGCAAAAGAAGAAATGCAACATGTGAAAGAATTTCAAGAAATGATTGTCGGTCTTGGTGGTAGTTTAACTGCTCCAGAGTCTATAGGCTGTGATATGTTTATGATAGAAAACGATGTTCGTCGTGCTGTTTCAAGTGCATTATATTTAGAAGAACAAGTAGTTGAAAATTATGCTTTGAGAATAGAAGAAATAGAAAACGACACATTGATTGATATTGTTACAAAAAAATGGCTTGTAGTATTTTATGAAGATCAACTTAAAAAATCTCGCACCGATGTAGATAAATATAAGAGATTGATTGCGTAAACTTATTAACATTAGAGGTAGCTATGTCGTTTTTCATGAATATGTTTGATTTTGAGTTTAGAGGTAGTCTTCTTACTGCGGATAGGCAGTATACTCCAACATTTAAAGCACCTGCTAATGTTAATAGATCTGATTATATTCTTAGTGGAAATGCTGAACCTTATGATTTATCATCAGAAAGTAATTTAACACTTTCTTTTTGTTTTGATTCTCAATTTTTAAATTATTCAAATGTTACAGTTAATGTTGTTGGAGTATCACCTTCAGCAACTACAGCTGCTGAAATTGTAACTGCGCTTAACAGCAACAATGCTTTTTCTAGTTTTTTCGTAGCACAAACATTTACTACAAACATGTACAATGTTACTGGTAAGAAAATTTTAATTAAATCAGTAAAACCAAAAAGTAATTTCAAAGCTTATGTGGTAAACAGTTCAGCAGAAGGAGTTATTGGATTTAATAAAAATGCACCAATTGCCGAACTTCCAAGTTATTTTGAAAGATATTCCATAGCGAACAGATTCAACTATCCAGATTTAGTTGAAAGGTTGTTGTTACTCAATACAAGTAATTCAATTGAAGCTGATTATATTGATGCGGCAGGATTTGATTCATCATCCCCAAAAGCTGATTGGCAGCTTCTTAAGGGATGTAATGATCAATATATGTTCACCAAGAAAATTTACACAAGCGGACTTATTTCTGCCGAAATAAAATATCCTGCTGGCGCTTCTGAAGGTGACGCTGCATTCAAGACTACCTATCAATATACTGGCTCAAGCTTAATTGGAATATGTGAGATTCCACATATTATTGCAAGTGGTGATTTAATCACGCCTCCATGATAAAAAAGGCCAAATCTGTTTTTTTTCAAACAATAAACTTAAACGACGAAAAGTATTCCATGAATTGGAAATATTAATCCATTCTTTTTCACTATTGAAAATTCTCGAATATTGAAGAAAAGCAAAATTACAAGAATGGCTTGAATTGCCCCAAACTGCATCTTTCGAAACATTTAGAGAATTAATAATCATGTTTCTTGCTCCGGCTGATATTCATTTTCTTCCAATCTAAAAGTCCATGCTACTGCTTGTTGGCATGTTTTAACTGTTGGTGGAACGCAAAGATAGTAATCTTTATATGTTCCGTCTGGTTCTTGAGTGCTATTGACCACCTTTACATAGCAAACTGGATCGTCAAATATGCCTTTTACTTCAAACAAAACTTGTTCCTTTTGTTCATCACGATGAATGATTTTAGTATTCTTGTCATCTAATACTTTATCCATGCCAACTATTTTCATGCCAACATATTTAACTTCGGAATTAGGATGTGCTAACACCTCCTGAAAAGTCAATGACTCTGGCTTCGTAAAGAAGTGTGGTGGAATCCTTACGCCTTCGTAATAATAGTTGATGCTTCCCCATTTATCAGCATCTAGCCCATGCTTTCTTCCATTCTTGTACCAAGTAATTCTAGTGGGTGTGATATAAGCAGGGCCATCATCTTTGTGCAAACGACCTTCTTCATTGGTAAAACGTGTGATTGGGCCAAATGGATATTCTTTAGAAAAGAAGTCCAAACGTGCTTTCCAAGCATCGAAACCTTTATTCTTCATGGCAAGTTCTCCGTTGCCAAGATTATAAGCAAATTCCAAATAAAAACTAGATCAAAATTTTCAAACCCCTTTTACTCATAGAAGCTCCAGCAGAAGAAATTATAATCTTCGTATTCGTCTATTAAATCTGGTCTAATGTGGAAGTCATTTTCTTTTGGAAAGTAGTCAGCAATTTTCATGTTTTCTAATTTGCGTTTGAAACTTCTTATTACAAAATTTCTACAATATTTTTTGCACATTGTGAGAACAGAGTCCGTTAGCTCTTTAGTGAAGTTGAAAACACCATCACCGATTATATTGTCGTAATAAGTTTCGTTGTCACGCCAGTCTTGTTTGATTACTGTTGGTGCTTCATACCAAGGGTCAATATCCATTTGAAAATCACTTATTGGTATTAATTTATGTGTACATCCAAGTAGAAGAGTTGAACCACTTGTCATATTTTCCTTATAGAGTTCAACATCTTCTTTTGAAAGAGAATAAGGATGTGGCAATTCTTTAGACCAATACAATTTGATATAATCTAAATGTTTTTGGCAATATTTTCTATTAGGCAAAGCCATTTCTTTACAGTTTCTGCATTTGTTTTCCATTCTATTATATATTGGAAAACAGCAGAAAAATAACAAAAAAACCACTTGCGTTTATTGCAAGTGGTTTTTGCTATGTGTTGATATATTTTTATTTATTCATCTAGCGGTGCGCTCGCCCAGTTTGGTTGGTAGATCAGTTCTACAGCGTTCAAAGAAATGATAACACTCGACCCGATAGGATCTTCCGAGTTAGGCTTTTCGGAACTAGAAGCCCCAGAAGACTCTACAGCACGAGCTTGAGCAAGGATGCAGCAATCGTCAGTAACCTTACTCAGGATGCCTCTATAGTTAAATCTAGCACAGAGGATAGCCACAGGCTGTCCAATATACTCTTGCATTATTGCAGCCATGTTGCTACCAGTTGATTTCTCTGGTGATACACGGGAAAAAGTCCTTTTAACAGCCATCTTGATACTCCTTTGTGTTAATAAAACCTAATTAGTCAGCAACCTTCCGTTCTTTTTCAGCTGCGAGGGGGTCGTATTCTCTCTGCCTTGATACACAAATCCACTTTCCTTTGGGAAGAGTGATCACATCATGTTCGTCATGACCGATCTTGATATCTTCATGTTCAGAGAGAACATAGATATCTCCATTTTCATCTACGAAAGATTCCATTTCTGAGATGGAAGGACTCATGATCTTGTGGCTATGTCCTGTGACTTCGCCATACGCTAAGATATTATCTGTCTTCTTCTTCAAGTTCTCAGGTACATTCTTAACAGTCTTGAAGAAGATATCTCCTTGTCGTGCTTGCATAAAAAGTTCTCCTTTTGGCGAATTTCTTGCGGGAACACCAGTAATATAACTGATTCGAGCAAAAAACCAATCAGACAATTCCCCATTTTTCACGAATTCTCATAATTTCCGCATTATCTGGACTTTTTACCATGCTAGCGGCTTTTTCTTGTTTTTCTTTCATTATTTTAAGTTTCGCTTGTGCTTTTTTGTAAAATTTTTCTATTTCTGTTTCCCATTCATTAAGTGGAATGAATCTTTCTAGCACTCCATCTGTTTCTTCATATACAATTCTATTTTTCCAAAATACTTTTATATTCGACATTGATTCTTTGTATATAATTTCTATTGGCAGACCTAATCTAAGGCCATCATACTGATAGCCAATGATTGATGACGTATGATCTTCCGAGAATTCATTAACTTTATTTTCAGATATGTATAAATCTTCATAAAAAGAAGATATTGATTCAGATGGAAAATTATCTTGGACAATTTCTGATCCAAGTAGTTTAACAACGAATATAAATTTGGAAGTTGGACCAAAATATTCTTTTTTGGAGGCTTCTTCCAAACGAATTCTTTGAATGCGGTCTTCGTATTCCATAATCTATAGTAGTTAAATTAATTCATTTTTAAAAAATGAATTAAAGTAATATTAATATCTGTTTGTTGTGTAGATATTTACAAGGAGAAATAATATGGCGAAAAGAATCCAAAATATTAAACCTAAAAAAACAATGAGTGCTGTTCCAGAGGCTGTGCCAGAAAATCTGGCGGCAACAGCGTCAAATTTTATTGAATTCTTAATAAATGATCCAACAACTGCGAACTTGGTTGGTACATTGCCTTTATCTCAAGTGAACAGAAATTTGTTCAATGTTGCTGGATATGTTGGTCCAAACACTAATCGTACTACTAATCCTGGAATTGCTGCAAATTGTTGTGGTGTTCTAAATTATGACATGGTAAATGTTTACAACAAATATGCAGATATAAAAATTTCAAAATGGGCTGCTGTTAAAACTTTATCAATTAATCCTGTTGCTGGCAATATGGCAAATGCTTTTTATGATAGAAATAGTTTGAAATTTTTCCATTTTCAAGGAAAGGCAGGAAGAGTATATACAGCTTTGAGTGCAGATGTGATAAGTCACGAACTTGGGCATGCGATTCTTGACTTTTTGCGTCCTGAATTTTGGAGTACGGCAAGTCTTGAAATTTTTGCTTTTCATGAAGCGTTTGGTGATGTGTTTGCGTTTCTTTCTGGATTGCATCATGATGCTATGATTAACGAGGCGCTTAAACAAACTAGTGGAAATTTGTTTGAAACTAGTGTTGCTTCTAAAATTGGAGAACAATTTGGTCTTGGTCTTGGGATGAATGGTTATCTTCGCAATGTTGATAATGATTTTAAATATGTTAAGCCTAGCACACTTCCTTCAAATTCATCCAACGATAATGTTTTAACAAGAGCGCCTCATAATTTCAGCAGGGTTATTAGTGGTGTTGTTTATAGAATTTTTGCTGAAATTTATAATGCTAATGGTAAAAATAAAGCTGCGTTGATTGCAGCTAGGGATTTCACCAGAAATCTATTCTTTAAAGCAGCCAGATTAACGCCTGCAACATCTGATTTTTGTATTGGTTTTGGTCGAATAATGTCAAATACTGCAAAAACTTTGAATCCTGCTTATTCGGCAATTGTTGATAGAGTTCTTGTGGATAGAAACTTTTTGAGCATTCCAGCAAGAGCAGCTAATTGTATTGGAAATGACAACAGAATGATGATAAATGAAGAAATACATCAGGATTTTAAAATAAATATTTATGATCATGTTGTTTCTTTAGATGATATCATAGAAACAGATAAACATAAATGTCTTAGTGGTGTTAAGTTGAAGATTCCTTGTGATGATATTATGTTTGATGATAATAGATTCGGAATGCAAAAATCTGACATGTTGTCTTCTATTGATTGTGCAACCGAAGCTGTTACTTATTTAATTGAAAATAGTTTAATTAATGACACATGGAAAGTAAATGCTGATAACATACTTGAAAGAGATCATATTAGATGTGATGGATTTATTAATAATTGTACTGTTGAAGGACAGCCAGAATATAAGAAATGTTGGAAATATGCCACAAGTGGTTGTGGATGTGGTGGTCCATACGGATGTGCTCCCGAACCAAAAAAAGTTGAAAAACCTGTAGAAAATTTTTGTGGTGCAAACTATAGTATTAGATGTGCAAACACAAGAACAAGTGCATGTCGGGGGTAAAACATGAAATCAGAATTTGAAAAAGAAGAATTTATTGACGAAGTATTTTCATCAATTCCAGAAGAAGAAGATGATGATGACGATGATGATGACGATGGTGGCTACACTCTTGTCATGAACAGAGTTGTTGAAGATGAAGAAGATGAAGAAGACGATGAAGATCGTAGTTGGAGAAATGAAGACAACGAAGATGAAGATGATGAAGATGAAGAGGATGAAGAGGAAATTTGGAATGATGAAGATGAAGATGATGAAATTTGGAACGATGATGATGATTTAGAAGATGATGATGAAGATGAAATTTGGGACGATGATGACGAGGATGACGAAGAAGATTAATTAATTCTTCTTCTTTCTTTTCCTCTTCTTGTATTTGCCACTTGTCTATATTCTGGTGGCAAATATTTTTTATTGTATTTTTTATTAGTAGGTGGTAATTCGTTACCGGAAATTAACCCATGAAGAGCAGTGTTATTTCCCAGGCTTAAATTGACCATAGGACTCTGAAGTGGTTCAGTTCCCATACCGCCATTAACAATTTCTTTTAATTGCATCCAATCTTTGAATTTCATGATACTATATATAGTGTATGAGCAAATCAAATAATTGGCACGGAATAATGAAAATTGAAGAAATTATTCATTATGGACTTAATGGCGAAATTCTTTACAAAGAAAACGACATTTATAATATACTTCATAACGAAGGCGAAAGCAGAATTTTATCTGCTGTATTCTTAGGTGGACCATCAAACAATGCGTTTATTCCATCTAATTATTATCTTGGATTGGATAATAGAGCTTCGTTAACCGTAACACAAACACTGGCAGATCTTGTTGGAGAACCATCTGGTTATGGCTACGCAAGACAACCAGTATCAAGTTCAACTGGTTTTACACTAATAAGCACAACTACTTCAATTCAAGCTAGAAGCAATGTTGTGATATTCTCAGCCACAACAAACTCTTGGGGTCCAGTAACAAATCTTTTCCTGACAAATGTTTCAAGCGGAACATCTGGACAATTGTATAGTAGCGCAGCTTTAAATAGTCAGGTCATTGTTAATACCGGAGAGAGTATTTCTGTCAGATTTGCAATGACACTTAAAAACTGCTAAACAAACATTTTGCTTTTGTCAAAATATTCAAGAGTAGTAACAACAACAAAATGTTGGTTTTCATCTTCGTTAATTTTGAATGAATATTTATTTTTCTTATAAATTTCTTCTTCTAAAGAATCATATATAAAATCAAATAAATCTTGATTTTTTTCCGAAATTGATATACATATATTTTTATTATTTTTAACAATTGTTTCTGAATCTGCAAATCTAATATTGTACCAAGCAATATTTTCTTTTATTTCTGTAAAATCTGTTTTTTCTGATTTTGTTGGTAATTTTGTATAAAAGCCTTGAATGTTAGAATCTTTTCCATACATGATATCATCGATATTTTTCTCAGTAAGTACTAACAAATGATTGTAGGTATCACTCATAGTTCAGACCTCTTTGCGGAGTAAAACGGACAAATGTCTTCATAATCGCAACGCTTGCAATGATTGCCAACATTTGGAGTAATGCTATTCTCATTCATATTTTCAATTAAAGCAAAATCTTTTTTTAGAATTTCTTTTGCTTCAAGCAATTCTGGCAATGTGTATTTTGCTGTGATTAATTTACTGTCATCAAGATAATAAAGTGCTGCATGAATTTTATCAGGTGCTATCTTGAACTTTTCATGAACGTAAAAGCAATATGCTCTTAATTGCAGATCTTTTTTAATTGTTTCTTTTGTTTTTCTGAAGAATCCAGCTTTTGTTGTTTTGTAATCAAGAATGAATGCTTTATCATCTTTGAAAAACAATCTGTCTATAAATCCAACTAATAGTTTATTATTAGGTGGATCAAGATCATATTTTATTTCGTATTCAATATGACCATCGAATCCTAATTCTTTTGTTATTCTTTCTACGCTTCTTAAGTGTGTTTTTATTTTGTTTTTATAAGTTGAATCTAATTTCCTTACTTTTTCAATTTCTGAAAATTCAATTTTGCCACTTAGAATGTCTGCTGCAATTTGATAAATATCTTTTTGCGCTTTATTTTCAACATATACTTCAGAAACTTTATGGATAAATTTGCCATAAACAAAATAAGGAGCTTCTGACTTATTGGGAATTACTTTCAAATGATATCTGTACTTATATTTTTGTTGACATTCGTGAATTACGCCAGATCTTGATATGGATATGTGGTCTATTAACAATTTGAAGCTCCTTGATTTATTCCTGACTGTTGTTATAATAGAGTTAAAGGAATTTAATGCCATGATCGATAAATCAAAGTTTCTTTTTTGGGCACGAACAAGATTGGGAGATCATGTTGAAGCAGGACCAGAAATAAAATTTAATTCACTATGGCGTGAGGATAAAGGGCATCATTTATCTTGTAATATTGAAGGAGGCAAAAAAAAACTTAAATATGGTGTTTTTCAATGTTGGAAAAGCAACAAAAAAGGGACAATTGTAAAACTTGTCATGGATGTTGACAAGTGTAATTTTATTGAAGCTCTGTATAAACTTGGAATTAACGAAGGTCCAAGACCAGTTGAGTTTTTTGAAGAAGAAATTGTTCAACCAGAAAAAGAGTTGGATGAAAATCTTTTTATATTTTTGGACATGCCTGAAGGTGTTGTTCATTATTCAAAATGTAATACATTTTGGAAAAATGTAGCAAAACAATATATTTTAGAAAGATGTATTTCACCAGATTTCTTTTATGTTGGAATAGATGGAAGATATAAAGGAAGATTGGTAATTCCTTATTATGATAAAAATAAAAATATAATATACTTCAATGGAAGAACTGTATTTAACAGTAAACTTAGATATCTTGGTCCGCCAAAAGAATGTGGGGTCGGCAAATCTGATGTTATTTTTATGTATGAATGGTTTAATTCAAATGATAAAATCTATTTATGTGAAGGTGAGTTTGATGCAATTTCGTTAAACAAAAGTAATTTAAAAGGATGTGCAGTTGGTGGAAAGTTTGTTTCAATCAAACAAGCTAGTGTTCTTGCAAACAAAAGAATTTGTTTAGCATTTGATAATGATGATGCTGGTCAAAGCTCAATAGAAACATCTAAAAAGATGTTAGAAAAATTCGGATGTCAAGTGACCAAAGTTTGTCCTCCAGACTCTATTAAAGATTGGAACGAATTTCTTGTCAAACATGGCCCGGATATGGTACAAGCATATATCGAAAGAGCCGAGGAATAAACATGCAAGCTTCAACAATCCGAATTATTGAAAAACTAATAGATAAACCATGTTCTTTTTTTGTAACACCACATCAAAAGTCGTTTAACGAAGATGCAGATGTTGTTTATTTTACTGGCACCATTAAAGAAATAGCGCCAGATGGCTTCTTGTACACAGGATTTAGAGGTGGAAAATTGAATTTTATCAATTTTACGCACCTCATTGCTATATGTGAAGAAGAAATAGTAGCAAAAGAAACAGAAAATTCAGCTTCACCACCAGAAACAATTGAAGATGCAGAAAAGTTACTCGAAAATCTTTAAATCTTTTTAATGCTCATAAGTTTTGCATCAAAATCATGAAACTCACAACTTGAGTATTGGTAAATCATTTCTCTGAATTGAACTTCCTCTTCTTCAGAACTTACATCAAAGTAAAAACATTTACCTTTTCTACCCAAAAGCCTGAATCTGTGTAATAAGAAATAAGCAGCACATCCAAGATCATATGTGAAGCAATTAGTGTTAATATCAAAAGGATAATCATCAAGCTTTTTAAGACTCATCAAACAACTATCGAAATGATGAAACTCACTAGCTAAATAACTGAGTTTCATATCTTCAAATTCTTTTTCTCTTTCTGGAGCAATATCAAATATAAAAGATCTATCTTTTTTAGATGTTAGTTTGAAAGAGTGTAAAAGCAAATAAGCAGCAATGCCTATGTCCCTAATTTCTTTTTTCATCAGCCTGCATTCTCCGCTGCAAGAAGACAACCCTTAGCAACGCTATAGAGGGCATCTTTTGGCCTTGTGACCGTACCAATGTCAATACTGACCTTTGCCTCAAGTAAGCATTCTTTGAAGATTACATCGAATCCTGTGGCACATGCGGTGCCACCTGCTACAACAACATCAATAGCTTGATTAGTTTTTACTGAATTTTTAGCATTTAGGAATCCGTTTTTAATTCCTGTAACTGTTTTTTCAATCATAAGTCTGTATTGTGTGTTGATTGCTCTTTCTACAAGATTTGTTGGAGCCTTAAGCAAATCAATCTTTTCTTTTTCTTTATTGATAAAAGAAATACTTTCGCCAGTTGCTTTTGCTGCTTGTTTATCAATCCAATCCCCAGAATTTACAATTGAAAATTGAAATACAGGATTTCCATACATTGCATAACAAACATTAATTTGTCCTCCGCCGCAAGAAATAGCCACGCCCGTATATGATTTGTGAGCTAATTCTGCATAAATAATAGCCAGTGCTTCGTTAATTGGCCTTGCATCTACTTTATAACCTTCTTCAGATTCATAACTTTTGAAAATAGCTTCAAGAATTTTACTGTGATAATCTGCGTCTGTTTCTTGATTAATAGCGTTAGAAGGTACACTATAATAAAGTCTTTCGCCATTTTTAACAACTGGATCAATCAAACTATGAATCATAATTGACATGATTTGAAATGAATCTTTTTCATTTGGGTTTACACAACCGTCTTTCATAGGCCTTTTAAGTTCAAGCGCCGACATTGTGTAAGCCATATTCACAGCAGCTTCACCCAATGCATACGCAACATTATCTCTTTCAATAAGTGGAACTCCAGCATTCTTCATCATGTTGAAAACAAATCTGTTTTCCAAAGGAAGTTCTAGAAATGCATTAACTTCTTTTTTATATTCAAATTCGTTATTTTTGCCTCTTTTGCAAGAAACAAGATTGTATGTACCAACATCAACTGATATACTCATAATTCACCTCTTTTTATTTACCAAATTTTAATTTGGGACTTGGCCCAAAATCTGGTATTTCCCAATTCGCCTTATCTTCCAATTTTTTCTCTTCTTTTACTTTCGTGACAGTACCTTCAGACTTGACAACAATATCGCTTTGATTGATATTAATATTGATATCAAGCTTGAGAGTTATTTCTAATTCTCCATCCTTTGTAATTATTTTAACTTCAGATGGTTTTAATACTTGTGCCACAGTTTAATTTAGTTACTCAAACCTAATTTTTGTAAAAACTTATTGATTCCAATGTCTAACATTTTGTGTGAAATTTCTTTAGAACAATGTAATACATGATTGTTTATTTCGTAAGGACATTTTGAAAAATCATTACATGGACCACAATTCCATGATGGATCATCTTTCTGATTTTTTTGTCT
>Ga0181349_1000326_pt1 | contig 20317 bp, 20 predicted proteins | sample Su13VDMM110SD_FD_130106 | JGI IMG/M metagenome (GOLD analysis project Ga0181349, IMG submission 130106) | Freshwater viral communities from Lake Michigan, USA - Su13.VD.MM110.S.D | ecosystem: Environmental > Aquatic > Freshwater > Lake | place: USA: Michigan | collected 2013-07-16 | reverse complement strand
CGACCTTACGGCTGGTGTGGCCGGTCAAGCTGCGTTCGAAGGTCTGGCTGGTGGTGTCCTTGGTGGTATCGGTGGTATACCGGGACAGTCCACACCCGGCCCTATTGCTACTGATGAAGAAATTCTTGGTGAGCGCCAAGGGTTTGAAGCTGAGATTGAAGCCACAGGTCTGCCTGAAGCAAAAGACCCCGCTATCCGGGCACGTGCTGCTGAGCTTATGCAGTCGGGTAATGCGCGAGACCCAGTTGAAGCGGTTAATGTTGCTGTTTATCTACGGGACCAACAAGCAGCTAGCGGACAAACGGAGGAAGAAGATAGTGATGGACTTGACGTTGGAGGAGGTGAGTCAAGCCTTTCTGTTTCTGACGCTACAGACTCGGGTGAAGGACTTGCCGGAGAGCTTACAGAATCTGGAACTGGACCAGTGGGAGTTGCTGGGGCACCTGCTGGACGATCTAATGTACAAGAAGTTGAGGGTGCTGACCCACTAGGAGCGCCTGCGGCTGTAGCTGCGCCAATCTCAATCATACCCCCGATAGATCAGGTTAGTCCTAAAGCTCAAATCACCGAACAGCTTGCACCTACCGGACAGGCAGCACCTACTGCTACGCCGGTACCCGAAGCTGCACCTATTACACCAGCACCTATACAAGCCGTAGAAGAAGCTGCCCCTGCTGCACCTATTGCGCCTACGCCTATTACGCCAGCACCCGTACAAACCGTGGGAGAAGCTGCACCTATACCAGATTTAAACACCCAGATAGACGAGTACACATCGTACAAAGGAAAGCCTGCACCTGCGCCGCTCGTCGAGAGCATAGCACGCCAATATGTTGATGCTATGAAGGCTACTGGTATTGAAGGTATTATAACCCCCGACCGTATACCTGCGCTTTCGGAGTTCATAGGCAACGAACCTGATACCGTTAACGCATTTATCGAACAAGCCAGACAAGCTGCCACTGCACCAGAACAAAAAGTTTCTGATATTGCTGGAACGCTGGAACAGAATATTGCTGCTCCTACGCCAGCACCAGCTGTAGAAGATGTACCCGGGTTACAGTTACCACCTGAAGTGCAAGAGGCTCAGGCTGAGGTTGACCAGTTTAACCCCGGCTTTGAAATCCGTTTTAACGAGGACCTCAACCCGCGTCGCCGGTACTCTTATGGGCTTCCGGGCAGTAAAAACCTATTCTACTCACCCAGCCTTGGGCCTATCAAGCGCCGTATCATCGAGCTTGAGAAGCCTATCCAGCCAAAGCAGACTGTCGATGGCGTCCCAGTTAGGAAGGTTCGTCCGGGTGACGCTGCTGGTACTAAACCAAAACCCAAACGGGAAGCACCGCTTCAGATCGAGCGGCCAAGCATTGCCGGTAAGCTGTCACCTGCCCAAGAAGAGCAGCAGAGCTTGCTCCTAGCTGAAATTGATGCAGCCCGTAACTCACTGCTGATTAACAACGCTGAGCGCACCGAACTAGTGGAGATGCTTCGTACCCCGACAGGCAGAGACCTTGCGCGGAGCCGTGAGTGGACGCTTGCCACAGCAATTCAGAACGACATTAATAAACTCAAAGACGAAGGCAGCGCACTACGGGGTGAGGAAAAGATACTTGCCAAGAAGCTAGGCCGTGATGTCCGTTTGGAACCAGAAGTAAATGAAGAAGGTAACGTCACCGAAGAACTAACTGCGGAAGAAGCTGCACTAGCAGAAAGGGTGGCGAACCTAAAGGAGCGCACCAAGGCTCAGAATGACGCGCTGTCAAAAGCTAAGTCTGGTATCTATAAGCGCACCCGTGAAAAACTTGCAGAGCGTAAGGACACGCGCCAGAAGCGCATTGCCCAGCTTAAGCGCAACCGTGAGAAGGGTCTCATTAGCGAAGTTGTGTTTAGGCGTGAGATGGGTGAAGTGCGTCCCGAGCGTCCCATGTTCCGTCAGGCCAAGGGCAAAGCTACTGGTATTACGCTGGAAGAGCTTAACAACGCAGTCAAGGCTATCACGAGCCGCTGGGGTGCGCGTCTCGAACCTAAGATGGTGCAGTCTGTTGCCGACCTCCCTGACTCTATCCGTAAGGAAATGGAAAAGCTTGGCCACACCGACGCGTTCGGTTTCTATAAGGATGGCAAAGCTTACCTGATCGCTGACAATATGAACGGCGTTGAGGACGTAGCACCCACGCTCTACCATGAGGCTCTTGGGCACCTTGGTCTGCGTGCGCGGTTCCGTGAAGGTCTGGATGCTATTCTGGATGACATCTACCGTACCAATAAGGGCGTAGCTGCACTGGCCGATAAGTTCCTAAGTGCGAACAAAAACCTGTACTCAAAGGATGAGAACCCCACCGCTCGTGCAGTAGAGGAAGTCCTTGCGTCTGCGTCGGAAGCAGGACCACTGCGTGCAAGCCGATTAGATAAGCTGATGAAGTACATCAAGGACTTCGCTCGTAAGTACCTTGGTTTTGACTTTAAGTTCAGTGACCGCGAAGTGCGCACCATCCTAGCTATGGCTCACGAACAGGCTATTTCTGGCGAGGGTACTGTCATGGGTAGCTCGTCGATGATGTTCAGTTCACCTGAGCAGAAGAAAGCAAAAGACGAAACGGCTACCGTTCAGATCGACATCGACACCAACATCGAGAAGTTTGCTACTACTACAGCAGATCAGATGGATATGGAGAGCTTTTCGAAAGGCTGGCTTGGTAGTATTGGCGACATCGTAAAAGGCAAGACGTTCAAAAACTGGTTGGGTGGGCTTATGAGCACGACCGCTTCAGGTGGCTGGATAGCCCGTGGGGGTCTTAACTTTATGCCCACGGACGGCACATTGGACTATGCGGATACCAAGATTGCTAAGGTCACAGCGAATGCACTCCGGGAAGCTGTCGATGCTGCGGATAGGATGAACGGTACTCGCTCAACTACGCGCCGTGTGCTTAACCGAATAGTGTCCGACCTTAAGAATTACCTGCTTAGCAACGCCGACCCTATAATAGTTAACGGCAAAAAGTTGAAAGCCCTTCCAGTTGCTATGGACTACGGCAACGGTAACAATATTGATATGGTCAAACTCATGGACACAACGTCCATTGAGGATGCGGTTAAGACGGATCAAATCTGGCGCAAGTATACAAAACTACTCAAGAACCCTGACCTTACTCCCGCTAAGAAAAAATACTTTGAAGGGAAGCTTGCCCAGCGTGAGGGCCAAATAGCTGGGGCTATGAAGATTTTAAGTGCGCTCTCCAAGGAGGGTCGCTCTGTCTACACGCGTATCCGTAACATGAACCGCGACATGCACGACATGCGTCAGTACTACATGAGCAAGCGGATTGAGAACCTGCGTGATGCTGGGCTTTCCGAAGAATCCATCTCCAAGATGGCTATTGCAATCCGGGCTGAACAGGAGCGCCTGAACGACAAGGTTAATGCACCTAGCAAAGAAGACGCACACAACGACTACCCCGATATACCTCTGGGTCTGTTCCACCGTGAGTATTTTCCAAAGCGCCGGTATGGCGACTACTGGTTACGTATTAAGAAGACCAAGTTTGGTGAACCTATCCTGCGTTTCTATGAATCCGCAGCGGAACGTGATGCCGACTGGGCGTCTGCTGCGGCAGAACTTGGCGTAAAGAAAGACAGTAAAGGCTATCTCGACGCAGGTAACAACGCCAAACAGGAACTAGGCGACGACTTCGACACCGAGAACGCGTTCCTCAAAGTCCTGAATAAAATTTCAGAGATCAACGTCGATACGTTTACGGAGGCCAAGAAAACCCAACTTCGTAATGATGTGTATCAGTTACACCTGCTCAGCACACCAGAAGGGTCGGGGCGTAAGCAGTTTATTAAATCCAAGAACCGCCTTGGGTGGAGTTCAGACATACTACGTACAGTTGGCACGACGGCTGAAGAGTATGCGTCGGATATTGCCCGACTACAATTTGTGCCTGACATTGACCGTGCTATTACTGCCGCGAGTAAATCTATCGAAGACATTCCTGACGAACAAAAAGCGCTGGCACGCGACTTTATTACGAATATCAAAAACCGCATCGAAGGAGAAATGGAGCCACAACCTAAAGGTTTCGCAAACAAGATCGTCCCTTGGGCAAACCAGCTTGCGTTCGTGTCGTTCCTAACTGCCCCTGCTACTGCACTCGTTCAGGTTACTGCTCTGCCTATGCGCGTAGCTCCTAACCTTTGGGGTAAATACGGGATGGCAAACACAGCCCGCGTCATGGGTCGGTATATGAACGTGTTCAAGAACATGCCTAAGCTTGAAAGTAATGCTAAGGCTCAACGTAAGACCTTCCGTGTTGCGACCCTTATGGAGTCAAACATCGTCAAGAACAGTAAGCGGCACCGTGATGCACTGACCCGTGCGACGGACGAGTATGGTTTAATTATGCCGTTGTCTGAGTTCACCATGGGGCAAGAGCGCACACCGCAGACAGCCGCGCAAAGTGGCATTTCAGGGTTTCTACAAAAGTCCTACGACGCTATGACGTACCTGTTTGACACATCGGAGCAGTTGACCCGTGAAATAGCGTTCATGTCTACGTATGACCTTGAGTATGACAAGTTGGCTGATGCAGGTTTATCTCCTGAGGAACGGCAGAACAAAGCTATCATCGCTGCCAAGGACACCGTGAACTACACGTTGGGTAACTACTCCAGCCTTAACCGACCACCCATTATGAAGGGTAGCGAGCTTGCCCGGGCTTTGTTTTTGTTCAAGCAGTACTCTGTTATCACCACGCGCTTCTTTGTGCAGGCAACGCGGGCTATCTTCGGTAAGAACACACCTCGTGACGAGCGAGTTGCTGCTATGAAAGAAATGACAGGCGTTCTGGGAATGGGCTTCTTGATGGGTGGTGTAGTCGGTCTACCTCTGTACACATTGGGTATGATGACTCTCCAAGCGCTTCAAGACGCAACCGACGATGACGAAGACCGTAGGGAGCGGATGAAGAAGAACCCGCTAACTGCTGACAGCGTCGAGATGCAGTTCCGCTACGAGTGGCTACCTGAGCACTTTGGTGCACCCACGGTTACGGCTGAAGGCGGTAAGCAGATCAACCTAAGTGATATCATCCTTAACGGTGCCGTGTCGGAAGCAACGGGTTGGAACTTTGGCTCTCGTGTATCGCTAGACCTTGCAAGTATGTGGTTCCGTGCGCCTAGAGATGCAGACACGTGGTCACAGACAGTCAACAACGCGCTGGTAGAGAACATTCCCGGTGCATCTGCGTCGCTCAACATCGTGTCCATGGGTGAAGAAATGGCCAAGGGTAACGTGCTTAAAGGGCTTGAAGTTGGCCTTCCAGCTATGGTTCGTGCACCGATCAAGGCTTACAGGCTTTCTACGGAAGGTGTGCGCACCCAGAACGAGAAGATAAAGCTAGCAGCGGAAGATATAAGCAACGCCGAGATTATCGGTGCCGCGCTAGGGTTTAACCCTACGCAGGTTGCAAAGGTACAGCAGCAGAACCGTGATGTCTTGAACAGCCGTAGTAAGCTAAACGATCAGAAGAGTGAGTTGCTCGATGCTTATAAGCAAGCGGTGCGGCGCATACAGAATGGTGACGAAGATGGGCAGCAGAAGGCACGTGAAGCGTTCGAGGATATTATGGAGTACAACAAGAAGGTTGGGAATCCGTACTACGGTATCTCCTACGCTAATATGTACAGGTCATTGACTGGCTCTGTAGCAGAAGCAAAGTACGACATACAGGGTATGGGTCTTAACGAGCTTGAATCCGAATACGCTAAGAAGTTGGGTATCGGACAATAAAAACCCCCCACCGGGATAGGTCCGGTGAGGGGCAGAGAGGTATCAACCTTGCAAGGAGCAAAACTTGCAAGGGCTATTATACTTACAAACGCCAGACACGTAAACCCCTAATTCCGTCTTGGATCGTAACTTTTATCAACACCTTGAGTCTGAGGCGCTTAGTGACCACAAGCAGTTGTGCTTTTGCTGCTCTGGGGTCTAGGCATGGGATGAAAATGTCCGTGCCTTTCTTGAAGGCTTTCCAGTTCACATCATAGGTTACGCCCTCAACCTGCATCCTCAGTCTCCGGTACGAAGACACCCATATCAAGGAACTCACCCACGCTGGTATCGAACTCGATGCAGTATACGGACGGGGTCGTTATCGCCATACCCTTGGATAGACGCTTGTTGCCCGTGTCAATATAAGCCCCACACTTCTTAAAGTCCTTGATGACTTCTTTGTAGTTGATTTGCGACTTGATGCAGTCCTCACGGAAGTGCTTGTGATCCACAAACAGGCGCTTAGTATCTGGCTCAAACCGAACATAGAGAGCACCTTTAGGTTCATGATCGGCGCCTAACTCCAAGTTTGAACGGCTATCTACCCCATCGTTAACGATAAGGATGTTATGGATATTCCTATTGAGATAGTCACCCAGTATCGCCATCGTAGAGATATTAGGTGCGTCTACATCCTCCCGTGTATCAACGACCATGCTCGTTGCCCACGCATATATGCGCTGCATATCCCAGTTGATAATCTTGAGGCGGCGAGCAATCATACCCCCAGTTAGGTTAGCTGCAAGCTTGGCAGACCAGAAGCGCTCCCGCTGTGTCAACTTCAATTCACGGTCAACCTTTTCCTGCACGACCTTGAGTGTACGCTTAACGTCTTCAAGATTGTTTATTACCCACTGTATATAGATAGGTCCGGCATGGCCGTAGTTTTCAAGTAGTTGGAAGTCGAACATCTGCTTTGCATAATCAACCGGGATCGCATCGCTGGTCTCTATCTTATACTCTAGTAGGCGCATCATCTCGCCGTCGGGATGATTTTTATGCAAACCTAGCTTTTCGTAGACAGAAGCGTTGGACGAGCAAAGACTAATCGTCTGCCATGTCGTGGTGTTCTTACGAAGCTCGTTGGACGACGCCTTCATACGGTGTTTACCGCGCCCTTGGCTCATATTGTAAGACATCTCTGACAGCCCTGCACCTGTCATGTTGGTGATCTCATCCACGCAGAACGGCAGGTTATTAAAGACACCAAGCTGCTGTGTCTTAGCGTTGGCAGTATCCCCCTTAATTGCACATAGGCCACTGGGGTGGCCGTATATACTGTTTGTTGCGTGTAAAAGGGTGGTCTTACCTGTACCCGATGTAGGGTGGATGACGTTTATGATCGCACCCGACTGCCCTGTGAACTTAAAGAGCGGTGCCCCGAACGCAGTCAGAACAGCAAACGCATGTGGCTCTAACCCCGGACGCCCATATAGGTTAATGACTTCCTGCCATTTCTCATAGGAACCTGCTACGTGTAGGTGCGTAGCCCAGTCACGTGTTGTTGATGACGGCGGACTATGGAATATACCGTCGAAGCAAACCTCGCGGTCCCCTATGATAAACTTGGTATCGTTATCAGCCCAGCCAAACTGCATACGCATAAGCTCTGCCTTTCTTTTATATTGTATCGCCTTAAGTGACATGGTCACGAACAAGATGATTTGTTTAAACTGCTTCTCGGTGGCGGCTACGCCCTTCATAGCCAGCATCTTGCGAAGCTCACCTGCATCTCCCACAGCTTGCTTCTGTGTAATGATAAACTCTCGCACACCCTCTCTGGGTAGGTGCAATCGCATGACTAATACGTCACCCTCTTCGGGGTCAGTCATAGTCTTCACCAGATATAAGTCGTGCTCGTAGACAAGGACAGGTGTCTCCTCGTCCTTTTCTGGCTTCAAGTATATGCCGCCCTTCTTACCCCGTACAAACGGAAACGGGTACTCAGGTATACGGTAGTCGATTGGCACATCGTCTTCACCGGCCTCAGGAACAACGTAGTTTCCGTCTTCCGTCTCAGATTCTGCTACTTCTCTACCCAACACGATAGGGTTCTTAATCTTACCTAAGTAGGGACAGCCGTAACAACCTCCCGGATTGTTGCGCTCAAAGGTCGCACAGTTATGTGGCCCCATGATATGCTTGGTCTTATCCAACGCCCTAGCTGGGTCGTAGTCTGGGTGCCCGTGCGACATCTTCTGGATCGCAGTGTCCCTATCTACGCAAAACTTAGCAATCGACAACGCGTCGAACCACCGGACTTCTTGCAGCGAAGCTCGTTCCTCATAGGCAGATACTAACTGCTGACAGCCGTCACCCTTAAGGCTGCGCCGTATGATCTTGGAGAAACGGGATACGTTGTTATCCTGTAGCTTCTCTGCGATGTTGCTTTTGCGCCGTTCGGGCACAGCTATTTCACGTAGGGCTTCAACCCCAAGTGCGGTACGGAACTCTTCGAACTCTATCGGATCAGCGTCAGAAAGCACCTCCACCTGCTTGGGCGGGTTATCTTTAAAATTGAATGTGCCCGGTATACGTAGGATACGCGCTACCTCGAACACGGCGGGGTCTACATAAAAGTTATGCACGACGCATAGTGCAGAAAGTCTGCTTGCTACTGGTTCCCACTCTTGGCGGGATATATCTTGGGTCAATGGCCAGTATGCGTGTATACCGCGCCCTGAGTTAACGATGAGGGGTATCGGCAAACCAACCGTTTTGCAGAACTTCCGGAGTGCGGCTATCCCTGCGTCTTGGTCAATGTAACCGTCTGGCCTTCCCGTCTTTTCACTGACAACGGCTTTTGCAATGCCGCAATCAATGTCTACCCAGAATGATCGGAGAGCTTTTACGTTCTCCTTCTGCCTGTTTTGCCCCGTCTCATATTTGGCGACGCCGAAGAATACGTTGCGACCTTCCGCAACGTACTGCTCTGTATAGGTGTCTACCTCTTCCCTAGTAGCTACAAGTTTCTGTCTTACGTCACGCTCACCCTTGATACCGAGTACGGCAAACCAACCATCAGCAGGCTGCACAATACTCAAAAGGTCTACGTGATTCATTGTATAGTCCACTATCACAGGCAATGCCTGTCGGTTGATCTCTCTTGCTGAAAATCAAGATTAAACAGTTGCTCCGAGGTCATCCATCCACTTTAGCATCGCGTCAAGATGATGCGCTTGTGGATTTGTTTCCCCGCAGAACCACTGATAAATCGTCTGACGGGTAACACTTAGGGTAAGAGCAGCCTCTTGGACCGAGATATCCCGGTCCAAACAAGCCCGCCCAAGTTTTACACCTAGTAAGTTACCGTCAGCGTTCCTGATCGCGTCAGCTACTTTGATTGTGTAGCCTTGCGACATGGGTCAGTCTTCCGCCCATTCACCGAGCAGGTCCGAGAGGTTCTTATCCTCCACGGGAGCATCGACAACAGGAGGCTTCTTAACAGCACGCTTGACCGGTTCTGCTTCTTCCTCTTCTGGCGCGTCAAACATCGTCGCCTTGGGTGCTGCGATAGCCTTTACTGGCTGTGCCTTGGTACCATCAACTTCGGAAGTGGTAAGCTGAATATAACGCTGAGCTTCGCCGCTGGTAAAGGCAACATCAATTAGGTCGGACTCGTCTTGTGTTAGATGCCGCACTGCTTTGAACTTAAGGGTCAGCGTGTCAGCGTCGAGGTCATACATAACCTTAGTCACCACCGTGTCTGGTGCTTCGCCGTTAGCCTTAAGGTAATTACAATAGCTCTCGAACGGATGCTCGTTGCCGACACCCTTACCGAATAGTGACTTAGCAGCAAAGCTCATCTGGTAGATGTCACCAGTTGGGTCACCCTCAACGAGTACCGCGATGCGGCGCTTGAAGCGACAAGCCTTACCACGGCCTTTGGAACCAGAACCATCAATGTTCATATTGCATGAAGCGCAACCAGAACCCTGCCTGTTTGGTGCTTTGGCATCTGGAGTGCGGCCATCAGGGGACCAACAATCGGGTAGTGAGGCTCTACCATCTGGGTCATAATCAGATGCGTAGTACTCGCGTGATACTTCCTTAAGCATATCGACGACGATGATGTTAATCTCATGTGGGACAGCCTTACCGATCTGTTCGCCACCCACGATACGCTTAAAGGTACCGTTGGTATTGGTCTGGATACGGCGCAAGCTGCTGCCAGAACTGATCTTGTCTGCCAGCCGCGACTCACGCTTGACGGTTGCAAATCCACTTTGCTCTTCAAATATTGTAATGTTGCTCATGGTGTCTCTCACTTGTTAGACGGTTTACGTACAGTGATAGCGTACTTGTTATCAATCTGTAATCCAGCAGGATGCTGTTCGGGGTTTTCGTCAAGAAACTGCCTCATGTTCCCGTTATGGATACGTTGCTCTAAGAGAAACGGGGCATCATTAGTCTTGATGAAATTGTACATAGTGGCCCAGTCCGTGGTCCAATAGCGGGACTTAATCCGCCGTGTCACGGTGCCTTCCGCAGTACGAAGGCTGTCTAGGTTTTGGTCGTTGCATATTTTAAGCAGCTTGTCGGATACCATGTCCAGCTTATCCCTAAGGACTTCGACCTCTTTAGCGTGTGCTGCTTCAAGGTCTTCGATAGCTGAACGTATTCGACGGTAAACTGCTACCAGCTTATCAGCTGGAATTACTTCTTCTTCCATGGTTTGCTCCTTATGGTCGGTCCTCTGTTCTGAACCTGTTACTATACAGTGTCAAGGCTTAATTACCATATCCCTGTATAAATCTATGATACGTTCGTGGTTGTTTATGTTGCCGCGCAGCATTGAGTACAACCTATCCTCAACCTCACTGCCTCGTATGTGCACAATAGTCATAGCGTTCTTCTGGCCGGGACGATCAATACGGGCGTTGGCTTGTAGGTAGGTCTCGACTGATGTCACTGGTGCGTACCAGATGATTGTGTCTGCTGCTGTAAGCGTAAGCCCATGCGATGCAGCCTGTGGCTGGATGAGCAGCACATGGGGGTTCTTCTTGGTCTGGAACTCGGTGACGATATCCGTGCGCCTGTTGATCGGAACCTTACCGTTGATGATCTCGCAGGATATACCTTCCTTTTCAAGCTTGGCCCTTAGTAGCTCGATAGTGTGCGTGAACGGCACGAAGACCAGCACCTTGCTAGTGGCTTCGGCAATAACTTCCAGCACAACATTTAAGCGGGTAGACACATCGAACTCTATGACCTCGCCAGTGTCCGAATACACCGCACCTCCGCTTATCTGGAGTAGCTTGTTGATCTTGACCGCTGCGTTAACCGCGCTAACTTCTTCACCCGCTGCCTCAAGAAGCATCTCAGTCTTAAGCTGCTTGTAGTACTTGGCTTGCTGCACGGTAAGGGGTGCGTCACGATCTAGGTAAGTCACAGGTGGTAGGTCGAGGCAGTCTTTCTTCTCGAACCGAATGGCTGGCTGTAGCATCTTATGCACATAAGCATCAGAACCGGGTTTAGACGTCCACTTGAACTTCGTCACCGGATACATAGTCTCGGCACGGAAGTGGCTGTAGTAGTTGGGGCAGTTGCTGGGATTAACTAGTTTAGCTAATCCATACGCGTCCAATGGGCTTTGTGCTGCTGGCGTACCAGTAAGCATCCACAGCCGGGGCTTAGTTTCTTTAACGATCTCGTTCAGTACCTTCCAGCGGTTGGTTTGCACATTCTTGTATGCGTTTGCTTCGTCCACTACGATCAGGTCGAACTCACCGTTTATGATATCATCCTTGATGATAGCCAGCCCATCAAAGTTAACGATGACGAACTCTGCACCAGAGGCTACAACCTTCTTACGGGTCTTAGCGTCACCGTGAGCCACGCCACATGAAAGGTGCATAGCAAACTTAAACAAGTCCTGCTGCCATGCTGACTTCATGATCGACAACGGGCAAAGAACTAGGACGCGCTTGATCTCATTGCGCTTTATCAGGTAGTCTGCTGCCCATATGACGCTGGCTGTCTTACCTGTACCCTGCTCGTTGAAGCAGAAGGCGCGGTCGTAAAGCGTCAAGAAAGACGATGTTGTTTTCTGGTGCTCAAACGGAGTGAGCTTACCAGTCCATGTGTAATCCCGTAGGATCGGTGAGGGTATGTCCTTGTGCTCAAGCACAGCAAGGGTTTGGGCTTCCTCTAGCCCCCATCTAACTAGCACTTTGTATTTGCTCCCGTTGGTTGAAACTACCGCGCTCTTTTTTATGCTGTCGGTAATCAGGTTGGGTTCCGTTGTCTCTATGAGCAACGCTTTGTTTTCAATTATCTCCACGCTTCTTGCGCTCCCGCTTGCTAACCTCGGATACAAGGTTGCGTTTGCTGTCCCTAGCGAAAGAACGGTTAGATGATGCACTCTCTACGCGCACACCTGTTTTGTTTGATCCGCCTTTGTCGAAGGCTACCTTATGGGCAACGTCCTTGCCATCACCCTTCTTAACCTTACCGGCCTTCATCATCTTGGCACGAGCGGCGTTACGCGCTGCGCGGTTCTTTTTCTGCTCCGGCTGCGCTCCGTAGGCTGCGGAAGCCCCTGTATACTTGCGATCCTTGGGGTCTTTGTAAGGCATTACCGTCTCCTCTTAGGTCTCCAATGTGCGCATTCTACCACAGGACACCAGCCGCATAAAGGGCCAGACTTCGGGTTAAACACGCCGTTCTCAAGCGCATCGTTAAGGTTCTCAAGCTGCGTATCAAACACGGAAAGATACTGATTGAGCTTTTCCCTTACGTGTACTTTCTTAGGGAACTCATTTGATACGACGTATAGCAGACCGGATTTAATCTCTTGCACCTGCGGATAGTGTACGAAGATAGCACCAGCCATTAGGTCAAGCTGCTTCATGTCGGCATACTTAGCGTTCTTGCCTGTCTTGTAGTCGAGCAGATGTGCACGTTCACCATCTATAATCAGCAAGTCAATGATGCCGCGATACCATACATCCTTAGCAAAGAAGGTGGTAGGCTCGTAGCCAGTAGCCGTCTTCCTGACACCTACCTTCATCTCGGTACGCTTCTCACCGGAGAAATCGGCAAGCCGTTCCACAATAGGTCGCATATAAGCAAACTTATCGGGGACAGGCTTGCCGTCTCGGATGAACTCTTCGGCAGCTAAATGTACAGCGGTCCCGTAATCGGCAGCTTCTCCCGGCTCATCCTTGATGTCCTTCACAACCTTGAGGTGAAAGTACTTCTTCGGGCATTGCTCGAAAGTCTTGATGCTGCTGTAGGACCATGCTGTCATGTTATCTGGCTTTTCCTTGGAGACGATCAGCCACTAACGTAGCATACCCCGCTATATCAATCCAGCTATCTGTGTGATTTGGATTGCCATTTAGTATACGCCCTATCTTGGTAAAGATCATATCCAATGCTTCGGCTTGGTCGGCATCAAAGGTCTTGTTGTGATGCCCAGCAAAGTTGTGAGCCACCGCTTTAAGGCGCTGTGTAATCCGTGCGTTGTCAAGAAAAGTACCGTAGTTAGTACCACGATCATCAAGGATTCTTTCAACCCTATCCTCGGTAGTAGCCCGCACTACTGTAGCAGGACCGCCGGGAACTTTACGCTCCGCTGTGCCTACAATCCGTTCCTTTCCCTTCCCTTGCGACATCCTGTTGATGAAGTCAGGGTACACGGTATTATCCACGCTAAGGATGGTTTCCTTAGCAGCCTTCGCTGCATCCGCTAACTGCTTCTTAGCTAAGTAGATGTAGCTTTCACTGACTGCCATATGGTTCCTAATCTGTTTTACAGATAGCCCCTTCTTAAGCATATCCAAGACCGCTTCAGCCTTAGTTTTGTATTCCTGTGGGTTAATCCTAGGTGTTGCCTTACTCATTTCATTCGCTCCTTACTTGAGATTGCCGCCCGATTTCAAAATGTCCCCGTTGTAGACGTAGGTCCCAACATGGTCCAATTTCACGAAGGGGTGGGCGTATATCTTACCCCCGTGCTTGCGAAACAGTTCGCAAAAGTGGTAGTCCTCTGACAGCAATGCACCGCTCTTGTCGATAGACGTAGCGAAAAACTCATGTGTTAGTGGCTTGTCGTACTCACCATCTGGTTTGATGAATGAGGATGTCCGGTAGGTCGGTACGTGCGGCGCAAGATGATCGAACACCCCCCGCCTGATAAGCATGAAGCCTGTGCCGCCATGCCGCACTTCGATTGTACCGCGCTCGTCGGTCTCAACGTGCGCTTCACCTACCATGTTAAACACAAAGGCCCCGCCGTGGTCTTGCAAATCTTCCTTGCCAGCGAGTGCTGCGCGTTTGATGCTATCCCAGTTCACTTCTTTCTTGGGGTAGATACCGCATACGATATCATCGTCCACGGCCAACAGGTGAGCGATAGCTTGCCCATCGAAGCCAATGTCAGCGTCGATGAACATAAGGTAGTCACAGTCTGAGGCTAAGAAAGCACGAGCAAGCTCGTTACGTGCCCGGGTGATTAAACTCTCGTTAGTCATATGTGCCCAGCGTACCTCAACCTTTAGTTCACGCATTGTAGCCATAGTATTGAGCAAGCCCATCACATACATGCCCGTACACATCCCGCCATACATAGGAGTGGCGATCATAATCTTAGGGCGTTTTTCTTCAGTCATTGCTCTGTGCTTCCTTAGCTTTTTGTATTCTTTTCAGCTTCCCATAGCGGCCCTCTACTGAAGCAATCGTAAGCCCCATCTGTTCCGCCATGTACGCTGGCCTTAGGCCGTGCTGATAATAACTTAGTAACTCGGCGTCCTTCTCAGGCGTCCACACTTTTCTGGGCACTACTTACCGCCTTTGAAACGGCCACGCTCGTCGCGGTCAGTCAGTATGCGCAGTTCGTTGTTCAGCCGCTCGTTCTCTTCTTTAATTTGTCCAGTGCGGGTTGTGGTAAAAAATATACCTAAAAAGAAACCGCTTGAGGCACCGACAACTAAACTAGCTAAATCAAACATATCCTTATCCTTTCTTGCGTACTACTAGTTGATATCCAACGTGAACAATCTCCGCTGTCTCGCCAAAGATATTGGTGAAAGCGTCGATGGCAATCTTAGGGCGGTGCAGTGCATCGCGGGGGTTGCCCCACATATAGTCATCAAACACCATTAGACCTTCAAGCTTGAGCAACGGCCAAGCCATGCAAGCGTCCGTCAAAACGTCCGGTGCCTTGTGGCTCCCGTCTATATAGATGAAGTCATAGAAAGCACCGTGTCTAATCTTGTGTGCCAGTGCGAGAGTAGAGGTACCCTTTTGCTGGACGATAACGCGCTCTGGGAACTTTTTTGCAGCGACAATCAAGTTAGCGCGAAACCGCTCTTCCACTTCGCTCATGTTCTCTTCGCCGTGTTCCTCGCCACCCATCCATGTGTCAATACAGTTAAGGCGGTCACCATCCTGCATCATGTTCTCTGCAATCCAGATGCTGCTGCGCCCTTCAAAGGAACCTATCTCAAGGAAGTTGCGCTTCCCTGCTACACCTGACAGAATAGGAGTAAGCTGTTCCCACACTGCTGGTGCCCAGTTAAACCAGTCTTTTGTAAATTGATATTCAGTCACGATTTAAATCCTTTCTTGGTTTTAATTTGCTGCACCAGATGGCGCTCGTACTCGGCTTCTTCCTCTTCCTTACGGCGACGTTCGTCACCATTGCAAAGCTCCTCCATCACCTGCTCGTGGACTTCAGCCAGCTGAATATCTCGCACTCTCGTGTTGATTGCAGCTTTGTCAGCCTCGTTCCCATACGCATTTATAGCGTTTAGGTGGTCATACCATCGGCTGTGGTACGGGCCTTGTTTTGACTTAAACTCCTCTGGGTGGCTATCCATCCGTGCGAGTAGTAGTTTGACTACTTTGTGTGGCTCATCCGCCATAACTTGCTCCCATCTTGCTCTCACAGTTTAACGGCAGTGTCGTTGCCCACTTGGGGCGCATACGCATACATTGCTCTACAAACTCTCGCGCCTTTGCGGCTTTCTCAGTAGGGGCAATCACCCCTATCGCGTCATGCACGGTCATCACCACTCGGTAACTACGTGCGATCATAAGCATCTGCTCACCTATAATGATACGGGCCAGCGCCTGACAGATGTTCTCGACAGCTTTACCACCGTATATGCGCGTAGGTATAACCGCACGACCCTTGTTGGTGTCGTAGACCAACTCAAAATCCTTTGTCTCATTGTCCTTCCGGCGACGCAGGTTGGGGTACTTAATAGACAGGCCATTGGGTAGCTTGATACCGGCAGTGCCGCACACAGTGAGAACTTTGTCACAGCCAAGCGGGGCTGTTTTATTTCGCGTCATAGCCATCAACGCACGACTAGCTTGTTGCCATAGTTTTGGTATCTTAGGGTATGTGGCGCGGTAGATGGATATGATACGCTCACACTCTTCCAACTCCATATCGACATTGAATGTCTTTAGCTGCGCCTTGAACTTGGCAGCACCCATACCATAGCCACAACCAAGGATAGTGGTCTTACCCACGAACCGCTGGTCATCTGTTACCTCGTCGGCTGGTACACCATAGATACGGGATGCCATGATTTTATACACATCCTCACCTTCGTTGAACGCAGCAACAAGGTCGTCTTGCCCAGCCAGCCACGCCAAGGTTCGCGCTTCGATCTGCGAAGAGTCACAGTCGATAAAGGTGTAGCCCTCCGGTGCAAGCATGGCCTTCTTTAGTGGTGACTTACGCGGTAGGTTCTGAAGGTTGACTTTATCATCTCCTCCCCATCGCCCAGTATGTGCAGCGTAGTAGCGTAGGGGCACAGGCAACGTACCGCGCTCGGCTATCGTAATGAACCGTTCGGTGCGCGTCTCCTCAAGGGTAGACTTTACATTTAGCCGCGCAGCCACAATAGCTTGCACAATCGGGCTTTCATGCTCAAGCAGTGCCTTAAATTCCTCGTCGTTCTTAGCAAACGCATAGGTCTCCTTGCCCGTAGTTGGGCTAGTCTTCATCGGCGGCGCTACACCTAAGCTACTTAGCGTCTCCGCTAGCCTAGGGTTGGACATCAGGTTCTCTTTTGTGATGACCGCCTTGTTCATCAGTTGGGTCTTCAACTTCTGCACCTTGACCAAGTGAGACGTTAAGGTCCACTTGTCCAACTCAAGCACAGGCTCGGTGAACATGCGGATCGTCAGGTCTATTAGACGTAGCTCAATAGCAGGAAAGCCCACAGCGATCCGTTTGAATAACTCGTAAGTAAGCCGCACATCGTTGATACAGTACACGCAATAGGCGGTCATCTCCTTCGGCGTAAAGTCTAGCCGCCGCTTGCCCAGCGCGTTGACTACCTCATTACCTTTGATGCCTAACCCATACCGCTCAGCCGCTTTGGCTAAGCTGTTACCCGCATCAGGTCCGTCGATAGCTCGAAGCATGGATAGCGTGTCAGCAATGCGCTTGGGTCGGATGTCAAAGTGCCAGTTAAGGATGGCCATGTCGAACATAGCATTGTGTGCCACAGCCACAGCGTTGTCCCATGGGAATTGGTCGAGAAACTCCTTAATCTGCACCTTCGTTCCGGAACAAAACTCTGTGCCCTCATCGTCCACCCTTACAGCTACGCCGATAGTCTCAAACTGAGAGTCCCGGACATACTCTTCCGTTGTCAGCTTGGAGAGACTAAACTTCTGGCTATAGAAGGTCTCGAAGTCGATTGTGATGACGTTCATTGATCCCAATCCTTCTGGTCTTTGAATAAGCGGTTTATAAACCAGTCGATGATGCGCCGGATCACGCGCCCCACTCCTTATCAACTATGACAGTATCCTTAAGCTCACGTATTACGTCGATCACTCTGTGCCAGTTGGTCTCGTCCACGACTATAGCTGCGCCACCACTCGCATGGATGCGTTCGATCTCGCGCACCTGCAAAGCAGTGGGCTTGCCACCGTTTGCCTTGCACTCAATGCCAAAGAAGTGTCCGTTTACACATGCTATGATATCAGGGACGCCGCTGCGTCCGTAGCCATGGGTTGCAGGGAAAAAGTAATAGACCTCCTCCATCTTGAGGACAGCCACCACCTTATCCTTGACAACCTTCTCAGGTGTCTTTACCATTTGTTTTGCTCCTTAATTTGGATGATTGCATTTCACCCTTACATTGTCAACTATGTTTTTCCATAAACTCTAATAATGCTTGACGCATGGCGGGGCGACCCCCACCTGACCCCTTGAAGAACTCGAAAGTCTCGGTGGGTATCCTTAAGGATACGTGAACCATAGCTGGTTCTTTACCCAACCCCCGCTGCCCACGTTTGCGCTTACTAATTTGTTCCATCTCCATTAGCCTGCTCCTATGGAAGTATGTAGAAGGTGTAAGAGTTCAGGCGTATACCTACACCATCAAGCGGCATTTCGTCATCTTCGTACACCTTGAGTATACCGATCTTACCAGCCATGGCTGGGTCTAGCTGTTGAGATGTAACAACCACAGGGCTAGTCTGGTCGCTGTCGTGTATCAGCATATAGCGGTCTTCCACTAGCACCACTGTTGTGCCCGTCCTGTTGTTACGTGCAGTGTTGATCTGGGCCATGGTATTATAGGGTTCCAGCTTTACAACGAGTTTGTCTAGAGTAGGCCCACTCACACCTTGAGACGCGAGTATAGGGCGGAGTTCTTCTAAGTTACTGGCTATGTAGTTAGCCATAGCAGGGATGATCCCGGAGAAGACCTCGTTCAATTCTCGATGTGTCTTCCATACTGCGCTAGTGATGTGACTGCCCATGTCGCTCACTGCCTTGGACCTACGCTCTGCATCAGTAGTAGGGGCGAAGAACCCGTCGATGGCCTTGAGTGCCTTCTTCATGTCCTTGGTCCGCATACCACCACTGCGCTCACGTGCTTGCCGCACCCGCTCGTTGAATATCTCGTACTTGTAGTTGTGCTCTTGCCAGCCATCGCGGAGGATGCGGCCTACCACCTCATGACCTGCATATATAGTGAACCGCTCCAGCTGGAAGAACGCATCGTTTATATGCCATCTGGGTTCTACCCCGACAATAGTCCATTCGGGGTGCGTCAGCGCCAGCTTAGACATAAGCGGCTCCATGAAAGGGCATAGCTTTGCAGGTCCTACCTCGACACGCGCCTTGGGTATCTGCGCCATCAGGTTGGTGTAGTGTCCTACTTTGACATAGTTGTGTTTCTTATAATCAATAGTCATCATTCTGCTCCTAGCTTCTTAGCTGCTTCTATATATGCTTCTAACTCATCACGGGCGTATAAGTGCATGAACCACTTGTGGCCGTATGGGCGGGTGTAACTGACCTTGAACATCTTCTGGCCATCCTTCTCCCTCCACACCAGCTTCACCTCGTCTACCTTATGCTTCACCACTCATAGTCCTTGAGTATGTTGTCGAGCTTGGTCTTGACGCTCCCCCGCACAGTGTCGTCGTCCTTGATGTCGTCGATGTCCACGCCAGCGATAGCTTGCTCAAGCTTGCGCCGTGCCTCTTCCAGCTTGGGGTCTTTGGCTACGTTAAGATGTCCAAGCATACGGCACATGTCATGCGCATTGGTAATGAAGGTGTCATGCCAGCGGCGCTTGTCCTCACCCTCTGGCTCGACCAGCTTGTCACTCATACGCGAGAGCATGTCGTGTAGCTTGTCCCACTGCGACTGCATCGCCTCGTTCAGTCTGTTGTTGAGGTTGGTATCGTATTGCTTGCGTAGCTCGTCTAGCTCCTCGTTCGCTACGTCTAAGCGGAAGTCGCCCGACTCTGGCAGCGGTGTGAACACCATCTTGAAGCCGAACTTGTCGCGCATTGCCTCGACGCTTGGGTAGTCATCAGGGTTATACATCGCACCTAGATGCTGCGGTGCATCGACACATAGCTGGGGATACTCACGCTCGAAGTGCGCTACCATGTGGGCGAACTGCGCGCTGCGCTTGTTGGCTTCTGCCTTGTAGTCTAGGAATAAGCTAGTCGGCAGCAGGCGAGGACCTCGGTCAGCCCACGGCATCGTCATGTTGTTGTGCCACAGGCGACAGCTTGCCGCAAAGTCTGCGATGTCCTTACGCAGTGTAGACCCAGCCATCAGGTTCTTACGGAATTGACCAGCGTCTGCGCTCGTCGCTCCATTGGATGATATCGCGGAGTCGGTCACTCGCTTGTCCAGCTTGTTCGCGGTCCACACTGAGATGTTAAGCTCTACTAGAATAGATGAAGATGAAATACTCATGCTCTTTGCTCCTTGGTTATCCGTGGCACGTGCCACGCTTGGTTAATCTTCTTTGCATTCACCCGCCAGTTTGGCGGTGCGATACAGGTTCTCGCCTATGGGTTTGATAGCTAGGCTGGCCATGCTTTCCTCATCGTGCCACACATGATGAGTGCTGTTGTCATCTTTGCGCCACTTTACTTTATACCTCTCTGCCTTGGTCATTATGTCTATGACAGTAACCGCATCTTGGATGTCCAAGACATACTCGTTGTAGCCAAAGCTCATGATAACTTTAGTCATTG
>Ga0181349_1000323_pt1 | contig 20369 bp, 25 predicted proteins | sample Su13VDMM110SD_FD_130106 | JGI IMG/M metagenome (GOLD analysis project Ga0181349, IMG submission 130106) | Freshwater viral communities from Lake Michigan, USA - Su13.VD.MM110.S.D | ecosystem: Environmental > Aquatic > Freshwater > Lake | place: USA: Michigan | collected 2013-07-16 | reverse complement strand
TAGTAAAAGTCTTTGTTTGGAAACCCGCCATTTTATATAGTGTAAAAAATAAATATAAGATTCCAATCAATTTTATTTTCATCGGTTTACCATTTTTTGGATAAGTTCCAAAACCCATTTCTTCTTGATGTAAAGCATTAATGTTCCGTATCGAAATAGTAAGGCTTCAATGTCGGTCAAATCGTCGTCTTCGTCAAATTTTCCCAAAAGTTCTGTGAGTTGTGTTGGCGTAAGGTCATCTTCATCAATGAAAGTACATTCGTAATTTTTGTCAGTTTCCAAGAAATTCTTATAAATATCCTTTACGGAAAGGGTTGTATCTGGCCAGATTTCACCGTCCAGCGACATTTCTACGCTAACTTTCCAATGGCTGAGTAGAGTATGTGGAACACGTATTTCAGCCATTCTTTCAGGAAGGACTCTTGAAAGATTACACACATCACAACAATACCCGACACAGACGGGGTCGGCATTGTTTCCGTAGCCAGTATATTGAGTAGAGCAGATAACGCAAGTCATTGTAAGATACAAGAGAAGTGAGGTGAAAATGATTTCAATTTTATTCAAATATATTCACAAACAACAGCAACATCTCCGATGATTTGAAAAGGTTTACCACATCCCCAGATGAGGTCTAATGCAATAAATCGATCACAATCTTCTTTGGTGGAGTGTGGTGAAACATCTGACCCATCTTTAAATATACCGTGACGAAAAATCCTACAATTTAACTGTTCTATCATCGTATAACTCAAACAGTGTGGACAGAGAACCAGCATATATAAGAGCAATAAAATTGAAACGATTTCCCAAAGAGGAGCGACTCTTTTTTTATTCTGAATCATCACTTTCTGTCATATAGGTTTCCAAAAGATAAGTAATGTCCGCCCCTTGATACGTGATAATGTCGCCACACGGTTCAAAATTATCCGTAATGTTGTTGAAATCATCATCGATAAACGAAATCTGTGCTTGTCCGTGATGATCCGTATAGTAATAAATAGCATTGTCGTAGTCATATCCCATATCTAAAAAAAGTTGTAATAAATAGGGATAGTATGGATGACGCTTTAGATGACAATGAGGTATATCTTTTTGTATGATTTCATTAAAAACAAGACGATAGGTCGGGTCGAACTCGTAAATGGTTCGTTGGACTTCAATCGGTAGCCTGTTCATTAAAGTTAAGCATTATTATTTATTTGAGTTATCCAGTTCTCTCGGTATTCTTTGGCTTTGTATTTTCCGTAAGCGTATAATACATCATTGATGTCGGTAGATTGTAATGTTTCCATTTTCAATAGGAAATCTTTATTATTCAAATAATCCATCATTTCTTGAATGTCATCTTCGGTAGGATTTCTCGCCAAATCTTCCCACCATTGTACGGTGACATCCGAAAAACACATTAGGATACTTTCTTCAATCCATTCTTCAGGTGTCATATCCGTTTCAGTTTCGAAAAAGTCTTGAATCATTTTATCACCGCATTGTTGGATAATGGACTCCATTTTGATGCTGTGAAAAATTGTTTCAGAATCCAATCAATTTTATTTTTAGTTGTTGTTCTCTTTGCTTTCGTCCCAGTCCCGATAAAGTTGAACGAGATGGTCCCATTCGTTATAAACCAAGTCATTTCCAATGTAGTAATGGTATAGGTTGAACATTGCTACGCAGGTAGTGCGAGGTGTTTCCCCCTCTTCCGCCGTTCGTTCCATCACAAAGTCGATGACTTCGCACATCCACAAACAGTTGTCATCCACACTGTTGCGACAGTCAATGTCGTTTACGTATTCGACTTCTTCGTTAAAGAGACTTTGAATCATTGTTTCCTTGTACTCGTCCAGTTCGTCGTTGTTGAAGTTTTTCCACTCTTGGTGTTCATCCAAGTAGTAAATGACAGCATCAGTGGCTTCTTTTTCAAACTTTTCACGCACAGACATCTTTATATGACATCAATAGAGGAATGAAAAACGAATCAATTTTATTTTAAGACTTTTAAGTATTTTAAGACTTTGAAGTATTCATCCAAAAATAAAATTGATTCGATTTTGAAAATACTTTTGACAGCATACCCGCAACCAAATGGCTGAAATCCAACGCAAAGAACTCGCTCTGTGGCTCGAACTTGTCGCAAAAAACCCCAAAGTAGTCCTCGGCGAGAAGACCGCCATCCTGATAGGCGAGGAGGATGAATGGCATCTCGACAAGAAGACCCACCTCGGTGTGATTGACTATCTCCGCAGTGTTCCCGATGTCTTACCTTGCCGTTGGACTTGTGAATATGGAAACCGATGGGCGATGGGCAACATCAATGGGAAACACACCCACATCTGTTTCTTCAGCAAAAAACACAATCCTAAGAAGTTTGAGGAGAATAATGTAAATAAACCGTACCTCATTACCGTAACTCCAGTGAATGAGAAGAAAAAGGTACAAATGGAGGACTACAAAGAGTGGAAGGCCAAAGCAATACAAACCAGCCCATTGGGTACAGTGGTAACTTCCAATGAGGCTCGGGGTCTATTGAAAACCATCGTCAAAGATAGGGAGAAGAAACGAGGGGAAACTTGCTTCTATTATCATCGAGGAGCAAAAGAGGCGATGTGGGCGAACAACGAAGAAATGCGGAAACAAGCAAAGGATTGGAAGAAACAGATGAAAGGGGGGGACAAATTACAGTTTCTCGAAGCCAACTGTCAGACCAAACTCATCAATGGGGAAGAGTGGCATATCCTCGTATGTGGACACGAAACCAAAGACTTGGGATTTGACCCGCTAGGGTTTGGATTTGATGATTGTCAGTTCATTGTCAGCGGGTTCATCTACTTCTTTAAACACAAGGAATCTCGGGACACCATTTTCAAGTGGCTCACTAAACTCTAAATCCCAATACAAAAAGAAAAGAGGAGCGACTCTTTTTTTTTTAAATTGATTCAAAATCAACCACCTCATCATATCAAATAAAATTGATTCAAAATCAACCACCTCATCTCATCATATCAAAATGCCTAAATCTTACGGTGGACAAATGCGAACGACTCAATGCCCTCATTGCGATTGGGTATGTCGAAAACAACTACAAGAAGCCAATAAAGCATACCAGAGGCATCTCCGACTCGTTCATCAAGAGAAAGCCGAGATGACTCCATTTAATGATGTGAATGGAAGAGATGGAATGACTACTACAAGACACGGAGGAATAATTTGCTTACCTCTTCAACAAACCAGACAACAAATTTACAAAGATGGTATAAAAATAGTCTAATCGTTCTTCAAAATAAAGGCGGTCTTCTCACTCAAAATCACCTTGGGATAGGTCTTGTGAACGGTGATCCATCGGGTTTCTATCTTCTTCAATTTTTTGATTTGTTCCTTTTCCATCCCGAGGTACGAATCACAAATATATTTTAGATTTCTTCCACCAATGGTCGTTGGAAAAAAAGTGAGAGAAGTGGCTTCGTTCAAAATCATCTTGGTTTGATTTCCTCCAGCGGACACGTGAAAGGTTAAAGCCACTGAAATGTTAAAATGACGACCTGTTTGTAGCATATTGTTCAAGTAAGTCCATACAACGGCTTTTGTTTTTTTATCTGAAATATTATCTACGTCATCGAAAATCACAAGTGAATTTGAAAAATCTGCTGTTGGAATAATCGCATCATTGATAAATTCAGCATCTAATTTGATTCTTTTGATTCCCTTGATTTTATCCAAACCTTCTTTATCATCCGCCAAAGTAGAAAAAACATATATAGGATTCTTGGGGTACATTACTTTGTAATTTTTCGCATACATTTGTACGTAGAAGGACTTGCCTGAACCAGATTGACCAAAGATATACAAAACATCACGTTCTTTTTTTATATTAGGGGTAGGTTCGAACTTCTCTCCATCTTTTAAGTCCATTTCTAATTCCCCACTTCTTGCTGAATCAGACAAACACAAGATAGACTCGGCTTTCTTACCTTTTCGAACTACCGCAAGAACATCGCCTGAATTTTCGTAGGTAAGCCTAAAATTGGACATATTACATATAACAGTATATATTTTTATTCAGATTTTTCCAATTTCTTAAAATATTTCTTTGCGTCTTGATTAACGATTTCAAATAATTTGTCTCGGATGGATTGTATCAACTCAAATTTCTTTGTATGGGTTGCTGTCGCCTTGTCCAACTCCTTACTTAAATCTACTTGTGTATAACTCAAATCTTGTTTAATAATTTGGAGATCTCCGTTCAAATCGGTCATCTTTGGTTTCCTGAATGTCTGTTCATTCAAAATAAGAAGAATATCAAGGTCAGCCCTTGCTTTATTGATGATGCCCACTTCTGAGTTAAAATAATCAATAAGTTTTTGACTCGGTTTGATAAGATAGAGTCGTTTCAAAGCCTTGTAATAATTTCCTTCTTTTAAAAGTTCTTTTGCGTCTTCTTTGATACCCTCTATCATCTCTTTTTTAGTGGGTTTAGGTGAGTTCTGATGACCTCCAATATTAAAATAGTAATTATCTGTAATATCGACAAAAGAACCATTCAAAAGGTATATTTCATCCAATTTAATGGTAGATTTCATCATCAAGCATTCCGTAAAGTGAACTCCTGATTTAGTCCCTTTCATCATATCGGCGTACGACCAACGTATGGGTTCGCCATCTATCTCGCCACATTTAAAATCGACAATGAACACGTTGGGGTCTTTCTTGGCTTGAATGAATACTTTTTTAAAATGTTGATAGATTTGTTGTAACATTTCCTCTTTGTTTTTTGCGGTGAAATGACTTTCCAAATCGTAATCTGAATTATACAAAATCTCTCGTTTATTACTGCTTCCAATCAGGTTTATTTCTCGACCAATATTGAGTTTGTAGAATTCCTTGGTTAGTTGATTATTCAAATCAGAAACCTTTTTCATATAGTATAGAAGGATAAAATTAAACAGCACCAAAGAAAGCATATTCAGGCAACGCTTCTATATCATCTAAAGAAGCACGGTATTCTTCCATCTTTTCAACAGACTTATCGAGGACACTTGATAGTGTCCTAACTTGGCGTTCATATATCACTATATTTGCTTCTTCTTTCGTTGTTAATGGTCTTTTATCCCTTTTTGCGTAGTATTTACTCAATATCGTCATTATCTTATCCTTTTTTTCTTGTGCGGGGTAGAATGCTTCGTCTCTCGTTTTTAATAATTTTTCCTCCAATTTTGTATATTCTTTAGCGAGTCGTTTGACCTTATACACGAAATCCTTTCTTTCTTCTGTGGTTTGTTGTAAATTGAAGGATTCTTTTGGGTCAGCGTACGTCCCGATTAACTGTTGAGAGAAGTTTGGTAAAAATATAAGATTCGGATTTACAAAGTTCGCAATACTACGAGAAACAAGACCCGTAAATTTATTGAAATTTTTGTCAATGGTATCTACAAATTTATCCGTATTCGACGCTTTTGCTCCTTCTGAAAACCTTTCTAAGTAATCGTCTTTTAATTCACGAAATCGTCTTTGTGAATCAGCCACTTTATTGGCGATTTCCTCTAAATCGGACTGTAAAAATTTCTTGTAGTTCGGTAGAATTTTACCGTTGTATTCGGCAATCAATTTGATAAGAAGAATATTGATTTTGGATAACGTAGAAACAACGAACTCATTTCCTGCTGTAGCCGAAACAGTAATGACTCGTTTTTTTGGTGCTACTAGAGGTTCAGCCAAGGATTCAGGTGCGTTTAAGGGTAATGTTTCAAACCAACCAGTTAAAGCATCATATATATCAGTCATTGCGTCCGATTCATCACCCGCTAATTTGTCAACATCCTTCTGGTCAAGAGTTTGGAAGGCTGAATCCAATATGTCTATAAGTTCATTATTGGTCAACGCTCCTTGTTGATACCTTTCCAACGCTCTTTCGACTTGTGGTAAAAAACTTCGTAGAAGTTTCTTTAACGTTCTTGAAAGTTCTCCAACTGTGTTTATTGACCTATTTAAATTGACCAGTATCGTTGGGTCAGAGGGTAGGTCTGGTAAAGCCCCGCCTGTCATTCGAGGATTTCGATAGTGTGCCGTTCCATTACAATACGCTGAATTAAAACAGCACCGTTTTCCGCCTACTAAACCCGCACCTTTTTTGGGTCTTCCTCGTGGCTTAGCAGGGTCATTTGTGATTTTAGGTACAACTGTTTCTAATTCCAAAAACATATTATCCAATTGTTCTAAACTAGTAAGAATATCATACTTGAAGGTTTCAATTCCAGCTTTACCTTGTGATTTGTAAGCAATATGTTTTTCATCACGAATCGCATCATTACGATGTTCAGGGTTAGGGTCTGTTTCAACGATTCGCTTCCGTAAAGCCCGACTTATAGCGAATAAAGAGTTTGGGTCTTGGATTAACGTATTATCCCGAGTCATTATACTTATAAGATATAAATAATTTTCATTTCTTTCCCTTTCTCTTTCGTCTTCCGCCTGAAAACAAACGGTCTAGAACCGCATTGTCAGCAGAGTCTTCTTCTTCTTCTTCTTGCTGGTCAATCTGTACAGGTTTTTTGGATGGAATGTAAATCGTTTTGAGTCGATTCTCACCCACTGCTAATGTATCGGGATGAAACCGAAGGTCAGGCAAAGGAAAACCCCTGTGATATTCCCGATTCTCGAATATTTTTTCAACCGTTTGTTGGCTATAGTGAGAACCTCCGAGGAGTTCAGCACCAATACCGCTAAATATCATTGGCTCTTCAAATGGATTGTGGGCGACAGATTTACGGGTAATAGCGTCCTCATACGATGCGATGTAGTGGCGGTGTGGGGTGGTTCTCTCAATCTGACGAATCATTATAGTATATAACTATAATAATTTTGAATATAAATTTTGATTAATCCTTACTTCCTTTAACGAATGTGGCGAGAAAGACGACCACCCGACATCACACCTCCCGACATCACCCCGCCTGATACACCCGCCCCCATATGCATCTTTGGTTGATACATTGAGTTGGTTCGCCTGTGCGTCATCAGAGCAGGGTTGTTGAACCGAGACATCTGATGACGGCGACCACCAATAAGACGTTCATATTCGGACTGCATCAATATCGATTCTGGTGCGGTGTTCATCTTGGTATTCAGCACCACCTCCTTATTGAGGACACCGACTTCTGACGAACAGACCCCCGACTGACAGGTGAAAATACCCGAGTTCACCGTAGTCGTCATTATCTCCACAGGATAAGTTGGGTTATCTGGTGAAAATCCGTAATTACACACAATATTCAGTTGAATCTGGAGATTAAATGACCCACTTGAAGAATTCGACAAGAATTCTGGTAAAGAAAGGTCTTTTACTGGGTCAATGATGAGAATAGAGCCAATAGTTCCCACCATTTCGTTTTTGTCCGCACCATTTCGAGAAGCCATCCCAAAAAACTCAAAAAAGTTTTGAGATGAACCGTTCCGACGAGAAAGTTTGTAAATGTCCGTAAGCGTAGCCGACGAAATCAAACCACTTGCCGAGTTAAACAGAATGGTTGCGGACTGAATCGTATAGAAAGAGTCCGAGTTTCCGTAAGACTGTTGACTCATTGGGATTCTCGCACAGACTACAATCTTGTCAGGAATGAGGGACAACTGAAGATTGGACGTGATGACTTGAGTCGTTTGAGGTTGATGAGGGTCAGCACCAGTGGCAAATCGGGAGGTTACCGCAGACTGTGAACCCTGAAGAGTCAAATAGCGAGGAGTTTCGGTGTAACTCACACTGTTACGACTAGACTTGAGTTTAGTCACTTGCGACGGCTGGAGGGTCAGGAAACGAGAAAGCAACTGACAATTGGAAAATCCAGCGTTGTTCGCCACAATACCCGTAGAAGCAGGATACCCCGATGTAAGACCCGAAGTACCTAGGGTAATGGATTGAATGAAGGATGGAGTATAAAATCCCTGTGGCGAATTTGGTGGTGCAGTAGCACCCAACACCCGAGCCGTTCGGAAGAATCGGCGACAGTTGTTGTCCACATTGATATTGAGTGAAATCTGGTTAATTCCGTAAAGTCCAGCTGACGTTCCTGAAGCATTGTTCACGAATGGACTGAGAGTCATCAGGGGTTCAACAAGGAGAACATTGACCTCCACAACGGCACGAACTGCAGTGGCAACACGATATTTTTTATTAGAGTCAGGAACAGCAACGCCTCCAGCGTCATACTGGATAATCGCAATCTTTGCGGGGACTGTTCCACGACCAAAGTAAACGGCATCAAATGAGGATTGGAGAACGTTTCCTAGAGGATTGTTGGAGGACGAGAAATCGTTAATGACCGCATCACCGTATGAGGCGTAATAGAAATCGGGGAGGGTTGCCGTGCTGGTGTTGGTTTCTGAAATCAGAGGAGCATCGTTCAGGCGGAGAAGAGTTGCTAGAGTATCTTGGGTCTGGCTGTTTACCGACACGTTGTTAATTGTTCCTGAAACGGTAGTAATCAAACTGTTCATCGGGTAAGAACCAAAGGCTTCGGTGTTTCCGTAGTCGAAAAAAACACCTGTTCCATCCGTAGGAAGGGCAGCGAAAGCCGTCGCAAACGTTCCCGACTGTCCGATACTGACGGTAAAACTCACATTGGAAGACAGTAACATATTGCGATCTAGAACGACCTCTTGCGAGGGGATTTGGGCGTTAAAGGTGATGTTGCTAGTGCTAACACTAGTCGCGGCGAATTGTTGGTAATTTTCCTGACCGCTAGACTGGACGGCAAAGGTTACCTCATCTGTAATTTGACTGATGATATTGTCTTCAACAAGCACAGAGTGAAAATTAGAACTCATTATACTTTATAAATATATAATTTTTTGTCGAATCAGTATTTATTTGTCATCGCTGACTTTTTCTCAAAAAGCATTTTAATACAAATGGTCGTATTCGAAGAAATGATAAAAGGGTTCAATCCTCCTAAACGGTCACGCCAAAACAATTCCAAATCAATAGAAGTCAAAGGGGTTGAACCATACAACTGAAGTCTCCTATACTCGGACGTAGGGACGTAATACAAAAAGTTCTTATAGAGTCCTTCCGTAGAATAATCGGTTAAAATGGGAATGGCTAGAGTATTGTTGTTGTTGTTCACGGGTATGGTGGTAGGACTAGAAGCAATATCATTGACAGTCAACGATCCTGATGTATTATTGGGTAAAACAGGCAAAGAAGTTGACGTGAGAACCAATGCGGTAATGGGATTCCACTGTTGAACGGTGGGAATCTCTTGATATAGGGTATAGCAAGGATATTGAACGATGGGTGAACCTACAGGCAAAACAGGTGGATAGAGACCTAAATTGGTCTCGGCAAAAAGGGTCGTTTGTAATTCAAAATTCTCGCCTGTAGCCGAGGTAAGATTCGTAATAAATAAAGGAAAACTGCTAAACAAGTTTGCCGTCGCCGAATTGAAATAGATACCAATCGACCCTACCGTATCCGCTCCATTATAGGCGGTTGAATCAGCGTAAATGATAGCGGTTTGATTCGTGGTATCATATGTCATTACTGGGGCGTGAATGGTCGGCAAACCGACTAAAGCACTCAGCCCCGCAAATGCTGATATAAATGTCTGGTTAAAAAGATACGGGACATATTGATAATTATAGACATCGTAATAGAGGGTCGAATTGTTTTGAATGCCTCCATTGACTGAAGGTGGAGGTGGAACAAGGATGGCTTGATTTTGAGATTCATATTGTAAATAGGCCTGAAAAGAGAAACCTCCAAAGGTCAATGTAATGGAATAAACACTTAAATTGGGATCAGGTGATTGAGGCTGAATGATACATCGCCATACAGGTAAACTTTGAGTATCTGCTGTAAGTTTAAGAATAGACAACCAATATTCAGAAGGATTATCTAGGAAAGCCTGATTACGTGCTTCGCTATATCTTGCGGGTATAGGACGAATGTTTTGATTTGAAACATTACTCATTATCACATCGTAATAGAGTTTTTCAGGTAGATTGATAGGATTCATTATACTAAGACAATAAATAAATCTTCGGAAAAATTTTATATTCTTATAGATATATATGAGTTCCCTACAGGCTTTTTATTCTGGTGCTTTCGCTCAAACTCCGAGTCAGTTGACCCTTGCTCAAGTGCTTACCAATGGTAATACGGCAAACCTTAACATTGATATGAATCAGTTGGATTTAGTCAATGTCGACAGTATCACCAATGCTTCTGCTCCTGTAAAATTGACAGCCCCTTTAGGACTCTCTTTGAGTGGATCAGTAGGAACTGCTGGACAAGTGTTGAGTTCCAACGCTTCTGGTCAGCCGACTTGGATTTCGAACGCTACCACTGCCCCAGGTTTAGATGCGGTTCTTACAACAAGTGCGACAGCATCAATCCCGATTGTATCCTCATCCAATATTACATGTGTTGACCTTATCGCAACGGACGATGTGACCGCAACTGGTGATGTGACGGGTGCGAATCTGCTTACTGCGGGGACGGTTACGGCGGTAACGATGACCGCTTCGGGAACGGTCACGGGTGCGAATGTGACCGCAACGGCAAATATGACTTGTGTAGATTTGACATCAACGAGTGATATTTTTGCTGTGACGATTAGCAATTCCGCACCACTCAAACCAACCTACGTCACATTAGCGTATCCCGTTCCTTCTGGGTCTGTGGGGACTGTCATTTCACAATCGGAATCGGTTGCAGCCCTGACTATTCCTTCTGGTGGGACGTGGGCAGGTTCTTTCTTTACAAGTGCTATTGTGCTACCATTAGGAATCTATATGGTTAGTTGTGTATCAAAATTTGTTGGAACTCCTCTAGCACAATGTCAACTTGGAATTGTGAATGATGCAGTCGTCACTCAACCGCCGTATGGTTCTTACGGAGCGTATTCAGGTGCAAATGCTAATCCTAATGTTACATTTACTACATTCTTTGTAAGTGAAACTGGTTTCCAATCGCCCAATTTCTTTGCTTGGACTGATACATTCGGTGCTACAATGCAAATTCTTGAATGGACTGCTACGAAAATCGGTTAAGGAAATGCCTTCCTATAAATAAGTATTTTAAGATAAGTTTTTGATTATATTTTATTGATTATTACCGTATTAATCAATAAAATAATCGTGGGATAAAATGGCTTCCGAAATAGATTTTTACTTGTAGATTTCCTACAAAGAAAAATCTTATAGATTTCTTTTAAATAATCTTGGATTTTTACTTATTTTTACTGTATAAATTTATAAATTCTTACGAGAAGATTATTATTGAATTAGATTTCATTTTATTTTTCCTTATAGATTTCTCTTTGTAATAAATCTACAAGTAAAAATCACAAAAGAGTCGAATCATTCTATATAGTTTTAAGGAATTTATTTCCTAAGAATGATTGAGAGAAACTTTCAAGAAAAGATTAGGGAATTTCTCACAGAATCAAGTTCAGTCTATTGGTTTATATATTTAAAGAAAAATCTAAATAAAAAATAATCTGTTAGTATAATTAGAAATGAGTTTTGACACCATTGATGAAGCATTGAGGAAGGTTGATTTTGAAATAATGGACCAAGACCGAGACAAATTTTACTATTATATTTTTACAAACCATTACAAGTGCGAATTTCCTTACGAGGTTCAAATATATAAGACACCACGCTATTTCAAATATCTCCATCAGATGGTTCAGGAATTTCTATAACTGTTAAGTCTTGAACTGGTATAAAAATGTGATCTCTATTCTCTCGGTCTTCGTATCGTGTGTAGGCTTTGACTTCATACTGTTTGAATCGTTCCTCATCGTAGGAAATGTATGCGAGACAATCCGTGTATTTGAAAAGGAGAATGGAGTTCGGTTTACACTTGTTTAGTGTGGTCATTGTGGTCGGGTAGGCTTTCATCGTGTTAGTTCGTGTTTTGAGTTCGTAATTATAAATTTCATCCTTGAAATCGAACTCATTATACTTGTCTTCTGTGGGTATGATTTCTCTTTTGAAATATTCTTTGATAATAGGCAAGATGGTTGCTTCGGACTGTTTACCTATCGTATATCGTTGGTTATATCCTGATCGATACATCTATTATTTGCCTAGATTTTATTTTGTAGATTTTTACCTAAATAAATGTATTTAGTTAAAAATAAAAAATAGAGTGAATGTAATGGAACAGAAAGTAGCATACTACCGAGAGAAATTGAAAGAAATGTTAAGTAATGATGATTTCAATCGCTATTTACCAGACGCAGCCGAAAATTTGATCACCTATAAAGAACTCAAAAAATATAGAACAATGGGACAACTACTAGAGAAACCTAATTTCGATTATAAAATATTGCTCGTTGAGACACAGCGTAATCAGGGTCATTGGTGTGTCCTTGTTCGTCGTGGTAATGATGTATTCTGGTGCGATTCATATGGTATGAGTCCTAAAGAAAGTATCAATATGATTCCTACTTTTGTTCGGAAGATGCTCGGACAAGAGAATGACGAAGTCAAACGATTGTATAAGAGTGCGAGAGAAGAAGGATTTACTGTTCACGAAAATGAATTTGAATTTCAGGCGGATACTCCTAATATAAATACGTGTGGTCGTTGGGTTTTGTTTTTTATTGAATGTATCAAGGAAGGAATGGGATTCAAGGAGATGGAAGCCTTGATTGAAAAACAAGAAGCCAAAACGGGTAAACCATCTGATGTGTTGGTCGTCGATTTCTTTCCTTAATCTGTCTTTGTGTAGTTATTATCTATCATATTGACCGAAGTAGCCATTGCTGTCGCATCAAGTGCTTTTTCTTTGTTCTCTTTTGAATACTTATCCGTCAGGTAAATATTTCGCAAGAGACTCACGCTAATCTTTTTCTTAAAGATCTTGTTCAGAATTCGAGTCACCGCATTGATGGATTCAAAAGGTGTTCCATCGGGCTTTATCAAGAACGGCATTTGATTCGTTTTCTCTTTTCGAAATTTCAAGTACAACGTAATCACATCCATCAGTTCTTTTGGAATATCAATGGTCTGAGTTTTATAGGTTTTGTCTGTTTTGAAATTTTGGAAGATAAATTGTTTGTTTTTCACATCTAAATAGTTGTAGTCTGGTTTTAGTTCAGCGGGTTCTAGCAAGACCAACATTTTCAGGTAATCATTACGTCTAGGTGGAATCAGAACATACAAGGAAAGCACGAGATAATGGGTAAGTTGTTCGAATTCTGTATCGGTGAGTTTTCGTTTTCCTTTTGTCATTGTTATTACGTCTGCTTTGCTTGTTTCCCAAAGTTTCTTAATCTCTTCTTGTTCCATCCAATTTTCATTCTGTGTCTCGGATTTCGTTGTATTGGTTTTCAAATTTTTATTAAATTCCATCATCATCTGATAATAAATATCAAAGGGTTTCTTGAATTTAGGTTGATCTTTTAGAACCGAGACAATACTGATAAGATAGGTTCGTTTTGTGTTGTCTTTCAAATGTTTAATCTTATCCAAGATTTTGGTTGTGTTTTTGAGGAATTGGTAGTCTGTTGGTTCTTGATTGTCATTCAGTCGTTTTAGATTCGACTGATAGAGTTTTTTGGAACTATCCTTTATCGTGATTTCTGACATTATAATTACTTTAGATTTTTTATTTATATAAAATCATTTATTAGATTTTTAATAAAATGAAGGATTCAAATATAATATCTATCGTTTATACAATATGGCTACTTCAGTGTTCACTCTAACAAATCGGTTAAACTATCTCCAAGCCCAAGTCAACGCCATTATAGCACAAACCGAAACGTTGGAAGATGTATTGACAGCGGGAGATGATGCAAATGGTCTAGATATAACCAATCTAAATAATCTCGATGTACTCACGATTAACGGGTCGGCTTATCCGCCCGTGGTAGGTAGTGATACTCTTTCACAAGTTCTTGTTGCTGGAAACAGTGCGGGAGCAACGGATATAGATATGAACTCAAATGACATTTTACAAGTGAATAACATTGACCTTACAACCATTAACAGTTTGGCGTATCCGCCTGTGGTTTCTGCCGATGATTTAACCGCTGTGCTTATTGCTGGGAACAGTGCAGGGGCGAGTGATATAGATATGAATACGAACGATATTTTATCGGGAGGAACTGTAAACGCTCAAACCTTTTCGGCTGTATTGGGCGACAATAGTGTTGTCGTAAATCCAACTAGTTTAACCATTGCGGATACCAATATTCCTCAAACGACCACTTTTTCCGCTGATACAATATCTTCAAATGGCTCAAATGATTTTACGATTGCTTCAACCAATTCCACCCTTGCTTTAAGTTCAAGCGGGAATATAACTTCTACTTGTAGTGGGTTCTCGGTGAATGCGAGTGATTTTATTACGATGACCGCTGTGAATGACCCGATAGATATTTTGGCGGACGACTATATTAATGTAAAAACAACGGACGGTAATCTGAATCTAACAGCGATAGACGGTTCGTTAAGTGGATTGGGTAAGGTATATGTGAATAATACTCTTGTGAATACGGGTGATGGAGAATTGTGGGTAAAAGATGTCTTGATGGAAGGGGTTGATAATGCGACTACCGTCATTCAAACTCATTCCGCCAATCAAACTTCTGGAACTGGATACGCAAGATTAGAACTCAACTCTGGTAATATTGATGGGGCTGTTCCGTCAAGAGCAATCTTACAAGCGTTTAGTGATGCTACTCAGTCCCCGCCTTATACCGCAAATATAAATAAAATAGACTTGGGTGGAGCAAACGGCGAGGAAGTCATTATATCCAACGGCAATCTTGCCGAAAGTTTGCCCGAAAATACGATTACAATGTATATAGATAGCATACCGACAAGTAATTTTATAGAACTCAAAGTTGTTGACCCTATTGGAGGTCTTACAAGCAGTTTACTTGTTGGTAATACCGCATACAGTTTGACCATTAGCAATCAAATTGTTGAAACGATTGGGTCGGGATCAACTGACCCGATTACATTCCGTCGTAATTTAGCACCAACTACATTTGCCTCTGGAAACCCTTGCGGTCTATTGGAAAAGACTGCGGTCAATGCGGTTACGAGTGGAACGACGACCTTCACAATAGCGAATGCTTTTCAAACGACCATCAATACGCCTCTTGCGGCGGGTCGTATCTTTGTATTACCCTCTCCGTCTGCGGGAGCGATCGGGTATTGGTATTCTATATGTAATAAATCCACCGTGAACACAATAGCGGTACAGTATCCCGCCGCCACTACTATTGGGCCTATTGCCGTTTCTCCAAGTGCGACGAATGGTGGAACGGTTGCGAGATTTGCCGTAGATTTTAACGGAACATCCTACAGTAGAATAGGATAATCTTTACTACACTTATATAAATGGATACAGAGCAACAAATCTTTTGGACCTCCTTCTATACCTTCGCGGGTGGGTTCGTGTTAGCACTGTTCGCGATTGCTTATAAAAGCAAGTGTGATAAGGTTAATATTTGTTGGGGTATGATTGAAATACATCGTGCTGTAGATATCGAACTACAGGAAGATATAAGAACAGAAAATCCAATTAGTGAAGACGTTTAACCCGAGCGTATAACACAAGAAACCTTTGGTAAACCGATTCAGACAAAAGATACAAATAAAATCCTAACGAGTGAAAGTCCATATACAATATCACAATAAATTAATTTTATCTTGATATACTAATGACTCTTGTGCTACACGCCATTATTTATAAGAAAAATGATAAAATGAAAACGAAAGAGGAAGCCCTATCAAAAGCCAAAGAAGATTTCAAACATACAAAAACATTCGTGAGAGAAACAGGTAATTCTTTTAGAGTGAGGGTAGTCCCGAAACAACAGTTTCAAAAAACCAAATTTGTCTCAAAGAAAGTAAGTCCATCAATGACGTTAGTCCTTGGAATGCCGAATGATAAATACAAGGGCGGGGCGATTTCTACCGATGAATTGGGTCAATTTGTCGACGCTTCTTATAAGAAGAAAGGAGAAGTACAAGATGTGAATGGATACAAAATAGATAACGAACTTTCGACCCGACGTAATAAAGTTTATACCAATGACAAAGGCGAGGCTGTGGTGGCGATTGCGGGAACAGATAATTTGAAAGATTGGAGTAATAATTTGTTGATTCCTTTTGGATTACATTCACAGACGGATCGATACAAAAATAGTGAGGAAACACTAAAAAAAACCAATTTGAAGTATGGTAAGCAAAAAGTGTCTGTTGTGGGTCATTCACAGTCGGGTCATATTGTGAATGATTTAGCAAATAAGGATTTGATTGGCGACGAAGCGATTGCTTACAACCCCGCGATTATAGGCAAAACAAACGCTAAGGTGAAAGTGGTAAAATCACAATTAGACCCCGTCAGTCTATTGACAAAAACAAAGAAAGGTGATGTCGTGATTAAGCCAAAATCTTATAACCCGTTTAAGTACAATCCTTTTACCGCTCATTCTACAAAACCCTTGAAATAAGAGTTCTTATTAAAATTTTTATATAGAGAATAATATATATGGTTTCTCGTTGGATCACCCACGTGTTGGACTACTGTAAAAAGAATAAATGCTCGTTTAAGGAGGGTTTGTCAAAGGCGAGGGCTTCTTACAAACCGATGAAAGGAGGAGCAATGTCGGGTCAGTGTGGACACGGAGTCAAACCAATGGATTTAGAACGAACGATTGGTGGAAGTCTTCCTGAACTTAAGAAAAAAATGAAAGAGATGGGCCACAAATTGAGTCGAATGGTAGATGGACGTAGGAAGAATTATAGCAAAAAAGAACTGATGGAAATGATGCCGAACGCAATGGGTGGAAAGTTTTCTTTAAAACAGTTGGCGAGTGATGCGGGAAAAATCAGTAAAAAGATCTTGAAGGTTGGCGTTCCTGTGATGGCGGGGATTGGGACAACCATTGAAACGGGCAACCCGATGGCGGGTATGGCGGCGGCAAAAGCAGGGACTGAATTGACTAATTACGTGTTGGGTGGAAGGCGAAGAAAGAAAAAAGAGTAAGTCAACTTGCACTACAACTTAATACCTGTTTTGATTTAAAATAATTTATTCATATACTACAATGAATAAATTATTACTGGATTATTCTGACTCTAAACAAATCAATAAATTTCATCAAGTTCAAGAATATTCTGACCCTAAGGTAGTTTTTCAAAAAGCCAAAAAAATGGGCTATAACATTAATGTATCCACACGAAAAGATAAGAAGTATATGGTAGAAACACCCGAGAGAAAAATGGTTCATTTTGGTCAGATGGGTTACGAGGATTTTACATTACATCAGGATAATAAACGAAAAAAATCATTTCAAAGTCGAAATCGACACTGGGCTACGGCTGACCCTTATAGCCCCGCTTATCTATCCTATCATCTACTTTGGTAAAAATTTAGGTAGATTCTTTTTTCCACGAATCACTTGCTTTCTCTCAATCTGTTTCTTGAGGTTGGCTGGATCAATCTCTGAAATTGTCAGGGGGGTTGATGAATCCACCCTCTTGCTTGGACGTAGGACTGGATACTGTCCCTTCTTCGCGACGTTTTTCCAATCCTCGGCGAACCATTTTTCGAGTGGTTTTAGTGTTTTTTTTGAAGAATCTTCATCGCTGTCGCTATAACGTCCTCCGAGTTCCTTGTATTTACGGACGATATATCCACTCTTATAAGCAGAGGGTTTGTCGAATACGGTGTCGGCGTGTCGTTTAACAGCATCATACAATCGTTGGTCCAACACCACCATATAAAAAACACTATAATAAAACTTTAGCCCAACACCTAGAAAGTTCGTTTAAAAGAGGTTCGCATCGTGTCGGTCGGACGGCTGTGTTGAATGCTAAACACCATCGCAAAGCGTCTTCTTGTGCCTTACATTCCATTTGAATAGAATAATATTTTATTTTAGATTTTTTGTCTCAATCAATATATATGGAGATTCCAAAGTTGATAAGATACCCTACTGAACCTACAACCATTCATCCATCTCTTTTGAAAGATTATATTAATCCAAGTCCTATTGGATTCAACCTTCAAACGGACACTTGTATTTCTGATCCGAATGAGGTGGCTTCCGTATAATGTATATTTTATCTGGATGAAATATATATCGGACTCGATTCAATTCTACAATCTGTTCTTCTCTCATCATCTTCAGACAAAGTTCAGCCTCTTTACGGGTTCGTTTTCGTTGCCTCATTACGAATCCTTCTCTTTCAAAATGTATAAAGTATCCTCCTACGGATGGTGTAATAGACATTACTAAACTAAATAATTCCTTTTTAATTAATCTTTAGGAAGAAAAGATATAAAAAAATATTCGTAGTATATTATAGATGGAAGTTCCAAAGGAAAAAAAGACGGCGGACATTAACAAGTATATGTCGAACTATATGAAGCAAAAGTATGAAGAAAATCCTAAACAGTATCGACGATACAAAAATACACTTAATATTAAAAAGAAATACGACATTCCAGATGAGGTGTGTAAAAAGTACAAGGACAATCTGTACGCGGTGGTTTCTCTCAAGGAGATTATCGACGACCTTCCTGATGGATTCTTTGAACAATTTTTGATGGATTATAAAACGCTACACTTCAAAAAAAAAGATTGAGAGAACTCTAGGAGATTTTTCATTCGTTTCATTCAAAAACTTTAGGGAGTTTTTTGAATTAAACAATTCTTTTAAGGGAAAATAAGGACTTAAACAGAAATTATTATCTAATGGAAGTATATGAAGTTCACAGAAAAGGTAGATGTCCGAGCGGTTCGTTGGCTGTTGGCGAATTTGTCCCCTGAATTTATTAAAACTCATCTTGGAGTAGGTGAGGAACGAGTAGGACTATTCAATTTTACCTACATCAAACGGATTTTACAGAATTACGACAAACGTGATGGCGTAGTTGAAGTGTCGTATTCCAAGAAAGACAAGTTCGGTATTCTGCGTGATTACGGAGAAGGAATCCAATCTCTTCCCTACCAATTTCGAGGACTCATCTGTAAAGGGATGACGGATGTAGATATGGTGAACGCTCATCCTACCATCCTTTGGAATCTGTGTAAAAAACACAACGTTCCTTGTCTGTACTTGGAAGAATATATCAAACATCGTAAAGAAATTATAGCCCGTGGCGACTGTTCCAAATTAGATGTCATTACAAGTATCAACAAGAAATTTCCTATCAAAGGAAACGTAAGTATGTGGTTAAAGTCGTTTGACCAAGAAATGAAACAGATTCAACAACGGTTCTACAAGATGCCTGAGTTTGAAAAACAGAAGATAATGGCGGAGTCCAATCCAAAGAACAAAGAAGGGGCTTTTATGTCGCATTTGGCGACATCCTACGAAACCATTATTCTACACAATGTCTTACCTATTGAAAATGTGGCGTGTCTAATGTTCGATGGTTATATGTCGTATGAAAAACCAGACCTTTCTGAACATTCTAAAAAAGCCATTTCAGTTGGTTTTGAAATTCAGTTCTCTTATAAAGAACACGACAATAGTCTAGTTGTTCCCGAGGATTGGAAACCAGATAACGCTGATGCTTTATATGCTACACTCAAAGAAAAATATGAAAAAGAATATCGTTTATCTTACATTGAAGAAATCGTGAGTTATTCTTATAAAATTGGAGATAAGTTGTGTTTCTTTAACAATGGCGATTGTTCTCAACACTTTAACAATGTACTGATTGGAAAACAGTCCTTTTTTACAATGTGGAACAAAGACCCAACCAAACAGATTTTTCGAACCGTAGGAGTCTACGCACACGACGTAGAATGTCCCGAGGGAGTCCTGAATCTTTGGACGGGTTATTCTGCTGAAAAATTACCCGAAAGTGATGCGGATGTTAGTCTAATGGTCAATCATATCCAAGCCTTGTTCGGAACGGATGCTGACTTTATTTTGGATTGGTTCGCAAATATGCTACAGTTTCCAAGTACTCAAACTCTACTGATTGTTTTACAAGGCGAGGAAGGTTGTGGAAAGTCTGTGATTCTTGAATTTCTCGCTCATATAATGGGTAAACATATGTCAATAGAGATTCAAGATGTCAAAGAAAATCTCTTTGGAAGGTTCAACGCTCATCTCTCGGGTAAGGTTCTTTTAAACATTAATGAAACCGACAGACGAGAAATGATGCCGTTTATTGAAAAGTTAAAAACAATGATTACAAGCCCTACGATTACCATTGAAGAAAAAGGTCAGAAAAAGAAAGTAGAAGACAATCACTTCCACTTGTGTATGACCATTAACCCTGAGAACGTGCTTCCTATCAAGGAAGGGAGTCGACGATTCTTTTATTCACGTGCGAGTAGTCTATACATTGGAAATACGGAATATTTCAATGAATTGTTTGAATTTAT